>Ga0136636_10001114_pt1 | contig 15303 bp, 10 predicted proteins | sample AntDrymUQ8522106_2_FD_104653 | JGI IMG/M metagenome (GOLD analysis project Ga0136636, IMG submission 104653) | Polar desert sand microbial communities from Dry Valleys, Antarctica - metaG UQ852 (21.06) | ecosystem: Environmental > Terrestrial > Soil > Desert | place: Antarctica: Dry Valley... | reverse complement strand
ATATGTGTAATGCTTCTAGATGTAAATAGCACGGAGCACTGTCTTTAAAAAAGTTCCAGTGCACCGTGCTATTTTTATTTTTTAGTGTAGAATAAATTTACGCTTTCGTTTTCGTAACTCTTACGGCATTCATGCCTTTTAATCCACGTTCCAGTTCAAAAGTAACCATATCATTTTCTTTGATTGGGTCAATCAAACCGTTAACATGTACAAAATATTTTTCCTGAGTATCTAGTTCTTTGATAAAGCCAAACCCTTTTGAGTCATTGTAAAATTCTACTTTTCCTTTCTTGATAGGAGAGCTTTCTTCCTCTTCTCTTTTTCGAACACCAAGTACAATGCTGTTCACATCAACAACTATTTTCTTTTTTGTTGGATCCGGCGGAGTATCTGTTAAGTTTCCATACTCATCCACATAGGCAAACATGTCTTCAAGCGCACCACCAACTGAGTTTTTTTTGCGCTCTTCACTTCTTTGTTGCTTATCCTTTAATTTTTTTAACCGTTTTGTTTCTTTTTCTTTCTTTGTACTACTTACTTGCGATTTCGCCATTTATCAATTTTTATTTTACGTGTTTCTAATCTAGGATAGTTCTTAATTGTAAAAAAACTATATTTTTCACAAAGATAGTGGTAAAATAGCTAAGTACATAATTATTAAGTCATATTTGATAAAATAAATGATAAATAATTGATTTTTATAGTTGGTAGGTGTTTATTGACTAAATAAATTCAGTTTATTTTAGAAATTAAATTTCCTAACGAAAATATTATTTAGAAGTTAACCATGTATAATGGAAGCTTGGCGCATCGTAGTTATTATTTCATCGATTGATAAACTACCTCCTGTATTTTAGTCCTAATGCCTGTTTTAGCCAGTTTATTGATTCCATCATTAGGATAGGTGCGGTTACTAAGGAAAACATATATCAAATTGTTGGTAGGGTCTACCCAACAGCAGGTTCCTGTATAGCCCGTATGCCCATAAACAGTTGATGGAGCTGAAGTACAACAAGGACTTGACTTTGGTGCAGGAACAGGTTTGTCATAACCCAAACCACGCCTTCCGCTTGGCGAAACGGTGGTGGTGAAAAAGTCGCAGGTTATAGCACTGAGGTAGCGCTCTCCATCCAATTCTCCTTTGTTAAGCAGCATTTGATGCACTATAGCCACATCGGCTGCCGAAGCAAATAATCCAGCATTGCCCGACACACCGCCTAAAAAGGCTGCATCGGGGTCGTGAACGTAACCTCGCACTTCTCCATTACGCAAAAAGTCTTTTTTCAAAGTAGGTGTTATCTCTTCTTTGTTGCGGGTTTGAAGAGGCAAATAGGTCATGGTACTAAGTTTCATTGGAGTGTAAAATTCCTGGTTAAGAAATTCGTCCATACTTATTCCACTAATCGTTTCCACAATTTCTTTTAGTAATATAAAATTTATACAACTGTAAACATAAGCCTTGCTGTTCAAATGTGTATCGGCTATCATCTGCATTGCTGCTTTATGAAATCGGTTGGATAAATAAAAACTGTCCGACACTTGCGTTTGAAATTCGGCAGTTTGAATTTTGGATACCCAGTCCCATTTATACTTCATGGTTGTGCTATTCAACTTCACCAGATGTGTTTCATCTTTGATTCCGATAATGAATGTAGGTGTATTATTCTTTTCGATTGCCAGTTTATAGAACGGTAGCCCCGCCGGTAATCCTGATTCATGGAACAATAGTTCCTTTATTGTGATACTTTCTTTATTTGTACCACGCAGAAAAGTAATATATTTGGATGCTTTATCTGTAATTTGCAGTTTGTTGTTGTCGTAAAGTTTCATGACAGCAAGTAATGTTCCAGTTGTTTTAGAAAGCGATGCCAAATCGTAAAGTGTTGTTGGAGTTACTTTTTGCGCAGACTCATATGTATAGTTTCCAAAGCATTTATCATAAATAGGTTTACCTTCTTTCATAACCATAATCTGACAACCCGGGAAAACTCTGTTTTTGATGCCGTCTTTTACAATAGAATCAATTTTGCCCAATGTTGTAGCACTCATGCCTACATCGCTTGGCGAATAATGAGTGCGAGTGGAGATGTTATTTTTGGCACTTACTTTGGCGTTTGGAGCTGAATTAATTTCGGCCTGATTGCTCAGAATTATTAAAAATAAAAGTACCAGTATTATGGTTACAGCTTTTTTTATGGTTTGCATTTTATTCTATTTTTGTAGTGATTATTATTCTGTTTAATAGACATATAATGCACAATACTGAAATTATTTATTCAGCAATATCACTATGTCCGTAAGCCCAAAGATACAGCGATGCAATGGATGCATATGGATGATATTGATTTCTGAATGTATTGAATTGGTCTTTGGTTAGCTCCTCCAAATGGTAGAGTTTTATGAGACTTCGACGAATGATTAAGTCGTCGTAGCTGATAATATTGGGGCGTTGAAGCGAAAATATCATCAACATTTCGGCTGTCCAAACACCAACTCCCGGAAGTTGTGTGAGTTGCTCGATAATTTCGTCATCGGGCATTGTAGGAAAATCATCAAGCTTGATTTTTCCATATAAAATTGCATCGGCAGCTATTTTTATATACCCTGCTTTTTTGAGTGTGGTGCCACATTCCTGAATATAATAATGGTTGGCTGATGCAATTTTCTCAGGACTTATTACACCGTCAAATTTATCTCTTAATCGTTTATTTACAGTAGCTGCCGCTTTATTTGAGATTTGCTGCCCAAGAATGTTTTCAACCAATGCTTCGAAAAGGTTGGGCGTCACCTGACGGTCAATTTTACCCAGTAAGTTTATTATTTTCGATAACTGCTTGTCTTTTTTGCTGAGGTGATTGATTTCATTTTCACCGTATTCAAATATTTTCATTTTGAGATATTATTTTATACATTTCAGCATCATTTAATACACCTTCTTAACCAATAAAAGTTGTTTCTTGTGCGTGATACAAATGTAACACCTATTTTCTGGTTGTCAAATCCGAAACGTACATTTTTTTTGTAAATTATACTTTAGAAACACTAATGGTGGAATACTACATTAATTTGTTGATTTTACCTTGAAAGTTGTAGCATGTAATTATTAGGCGTGTTTAATTCAAAATGAGTGTACACCGTAAAATCAGCGCACACTCACTACTATTGATGATTAGTAAAAATAGTATTATTACTTCTACTTTACCAAATTAGAATTTAGTTGAATTTTCAGGGCGGAAAAGTAACTTTACCAAATCCTCTAAAGTGGACTTGAGATTTGTATTGTTTCTTGAAAATCTTCAATCAATTTTTGCATTTTTTTATTTTAGTAAAGTAGAATTACGAGATATATAAATAGTCAAACTTTATATTTTAAGGTAAAATTATATTCTTAATGACTCTTTCTATTTGCGAAATACCAATAGCCACATATAAATCAGTCCAAATCTCAAACAATTCCAACACATTATTTGTTTAGACTCGTTCTGTTTTTATTGATTGATTTATAAAGCTTAATTTGGAATTAAAGGGTAGGGGAATCAGTCAATTTATCCTTCCAAAAAAAATGTAGAATAATTGCTTAGGGCTTAGGCAAATAAATGAGGATAAAAATGCAAATGTTTTGCAAAGAGTTGTGAATTAGGGAAGAGGCGAAAAAAGAAAACCAGATTTATCGTCTCGCTTTTCCGGTAATTGAACGTATCGAAAGTTTTATAACGCTCACTCTGTCATATAATTTATCGATATATTCATTTCCTTCTTTAATAAAGTGGGCAGAATATTTCTCAATAATTTTCAGTAGAGCTTCTCGTTTTTCTGCTCCATCTATTTCAGATGTTGTTCCAAAAACAATCGTACTTTCGTAGAGTGTTCCGAAGTCCGAAGGTAGTATGCATGTATTTCCAACCACACAAAAAGAAACTTTGTTGTTCTGTCGCAAATGTTCAAGTTTTGAACCCGCAGATGCACAATGAAAGTACATCTTATCTTGATCAAAAACATAGTTCAGAGGTACGCCGTACCCTTCGTTATCAGTGGTACACATCGAGAGTATTCCAAATTCTCCTTTTGTCAGTATTTCAAATGCTTCGTTTTCAGTTATTTCTCTGTCTTTTCTTTTCATTTTGTTTATCTTTTCAGTGTGACAAAGCCTTTACGGTTCTGAACGTTATGACTTCGGTCGGTGTAATTAAGGTAATAGTAATACGTATCGTTGTCCACATTTTCACCGTTGTGAGTTCCATTCCATCCAGTATTTCCGTTGTACATCACCATTCCGTTTCGATCAAAAATCTGCACTTCATATCCGGCCATAAACAGATCATTCACACCATCTCCGTTCGGCGAAAACACATTGGGGATAAAAGGTACTACCTCAATGATTTTGGAAGTTGTGCTAATGCATCCAATGCTATCTTTAGCCCTGAGTTTAATGATGTATTCGGGTGTGTTTCCGGCTATGTAGTACGTGTAATTGATGGTTGTTTGATTAGCAGTTGTTCCATCGCCCAACTCCCAATCGTACACTACCTTTTTTTCGGGAGCGATGCTGATGGTTACCAAATTATGTCTGTTATCTATCGTTTCGGTTGAAAGGGTAAAGTCGCTATTCGGAGCTCTATTAACAATGGCATTGGTGGTAGCTGTATCTGTTTGTCCAAGTGCATCGGTAACAATAACCCTGTAGGTTCCGGTCATAGCAGCAGTGGTATTAGTAAGACCCGGATTTTGATCGGTAGATGTAAAGCCATTAGGGCCTGTCCATGAATAAACAAAAGGCTTGGCATCTCCCTTCACCGTTGAATTGAACTGAATGCTATTGCCTTCACAAACCGTGCTAATAGCAGACGCTGTAATTACCACCGGGTCGGTGTACAGGGTGCTTAATAATATGTCATCGATATAATAATCATTTCCTTGAATCAACTGATTTTTGTTCTGCAGCCCGACTGTAACAATGTTTATGGTTGCTGATGCCGATAGTGGAACAGGAAAGTCTAAGGTGTATTTTGTCCAGATCCCTTCGGTATCAAGCACTGGCCCCGAAAATGTATTGGTAGTAGTGTTGCTTTGATTCACAACTTCCATGGAAAACTGAGAACTGCGTGCCACCACATATATCCAAAACGAAAACTGGTAGCGGAATCCTGTTTTGAGACTATCGGCACGTTTGTATAAATAATTTAAGGTAGTACCTGCATTTACAACCATCACGGCACCATTCGAGTCGCCAGTATGATCTGTGGTATAATATGGTTTGGCATTGGGTGGCGTGGCAGAAGTAGGGCTGGTAGATGTCCAAAAATAAGAACTTGGATTTGCATCTACAATGTGCCGTGGATCAATAACTGCATAATAATTATCTTGAATTTCTTTTTCCTTGCTGTTGCCACTTGCGCTGGCAAACGAATAGCTTCCGGTAGGCATGTAAAGAGTATTGACGCGGGTAGAATGTTGCCCAAAATTATCAAAAAAGATGGTGTCTCCGTAAGTTGTTGTTTGAGCATGCACGGTAAGTAAGCATAATCCGAAGAAAAAGGCGACAAAACTAAATTTTATTTTTGAGTGTTGCATGATTTTATCTTATAAATAAATTCTACTCTGAACGAATTCAATAGGCTAAATAATTTCAGGCTCAAATATACAGAATTTTGATATCATTATACATTATCACTCAAATAATATGATTATACGGTTCGTAGCATTTCAGTATCGCAGTACTGGGCTGCCTGTTTCTTTGTGTTTTGGTTCACAGAGCCCCGTACCATATTAAGAAGTACATGTTAATTTTAGTATAAAGACAGGATAGAAACCTTTTTTTTATTGAAATCACACTGAATAAGAGTTTATATATGGTATATTTGTAAAAATGGGTTTCAATGGAATTTTTTCCATAGAAAATTGGTTTAAAAATAGCTACAAACCAATAGTAATCTTTAATACATCCTGCTTATGAACCTTTTTTGGAACGAAGACTTAGTAAAATTAATCATTGTATCAGCCGCATTTCTAGCCATTCTGTTAGTGATTTTTTTCGTATACCGTTATCTTTTCTCAATTATTAAACGCAGGATAACTCATTCTGAAAAGAAACTCGACAGTTTTGTAGTTGAGCTTTTTAAAGTTCCAGCTCTCTGGCTTATTTATTGGATATTACTTAAGATTTTCTCTCATTTTTATCTTTCGGAGCTAAACCTCTTCCCGTATCTTGAGCACATAAATACGCTACTTATTATTTTCTCTATCACATGGATTATAATTCAGTTTATAAAAGTAGGTGAATATTATCTATTGCAAAAACTGGATATGAATGTTCCTGATAATTTGAAAGCACGAAAAAACCTTACACAGATTAAAGTTTTTAAAGGCATTGCTGTTTCTATCATCATCATAGTGGCCATTTCTATTAGTCTGCTTACTTTTGAACAGGCACGTACTATCGGAGTAAGTTTACTTACATCGGCAGGTATTATAGGAATAATTGTTGGTTTTGCAGCGCAGAAAAGTATCGGACTTATACTCGCCGGAATTCAGATTGCCATTACACAACCCATAAGACTGGATGATGTAGTAATAGTGGAAGAAGAATGGGGACGAATTGAAGAAATAACGTTGACTTATGTAGTGGTGAAAATATGGGACGAAAGGCGTTTGGTTTTACCGATTACCCATTTTCTCGAAAAACCTTTTCAGAACTGGACAAAATCTAATGCTGATATTATAGGTACCGTTTTTATTTATGTAGACTATAGTTTTCCGGTAGATAGTATACGAAATATTTTACCCAAAATGCTGAACGGCAATACCGACTGGGATGGGCGTGTAGTAAATGTACAAGTAACCAATGTAACCGATCGATATAAGGAAGTGAGAATACTTTTAAGCAGTTCCGATTCTTCCAAAAACTGGGATTTGAGAACGTTTATCAGAGAAAAACTGATTGATTTCATTAATGATAATTATCCGGAAACTTTTGCTCAAATTAGAGTAAAAACGAATTAAATTGTTAGTTCTCAGTCGACTTGCTTTACTCGCTTTTTTTGACCATCAAGAAACTAAAAGGCGACAACCAATGCTGACTTTGGACTGAAATAATAATTCAGTTGGTATTATTGCCTTCAATTAAATAAACGATTAAAAAATCCTTTGATGCCCTTTTCATGGTAGGGTTCACATTCCAACATATCGTACGTTGATTGAGGTATTAAGAATGGAGTCAGGTATTGATTTCTTAATTCTGAATTATTTTCAATACCCCGAAGCACATTGCCTGCAATGGGCAATGCCAGTGAAGAACCCGATCCGGTACCACTAAAGAAATGAACTTCCGGTGAACTGGCACCTACCCAAGTACCTACAACCAAATTCGGTGTATAAGCAATAAACCAAGCATTTGTATAGTTTTGCGCAGTACCGGTTTTCCCGGCCAGATCGGCGCTAATTCCATATTGGTTTCGTATGCGGGTTCCGGTTCCCTGATTGATAGCTCTTTGCAGAATAGCCGTAATCATTTCGCTGGTTTCCTGACTGAAAACCTGTTCAAATTCGGCTGCCTTTCTTTTGTATAATACTTTTCCATCAGCATTGGTGATTTTATTTATCATTACTGGTTCTGTAATCTGACCTTTATTTGCGAAAGCACCGTAAGCACGAACTATTTCAAAAAGTGATAAATCGAGCGTTCCAATGGCAATTGAAGGAGAATAATCCTTAATACGAGGGAAATGGAGTTTTTTGCAGGTGTTAACGATATTTTCATGCCCTACTTTAAAGTATAGATCGACGGTTGGCAGGTTAATAGAATTGGCCAATGCATACCACAATGCCACCGTACTGTCTTTGGTGAATTTATGATCAAAATTCTGAGGTTCCCAGTTCTCGTATTCAGGATATTCTTTTTGAGTATTATCGAGATAGGTATCGGGTTTAAAATCGCCCCCTTCGAGCGCCGTAGCATATAAAATGGGTTTAAAGGTGGACGCAATTTGTCGGTGCGACAGCACCATATCAAAAGGAAGTCTTCTGAAATCGTTGCCGCCTATCCAGGTTATAACAGCTCCGTTTTGAGGATTAGTAATGAGTACCGAAGCATTCAGCATTTTATAATAATGCCATAAACTGTCAATTTTACTCATTCTTTCGGTTTGTACACCTTCCCAATCAAACACTTCAACATCCTTTTTTTCAAGGTCTTCATTATCTTCAACCTGCTTTGTTTGTTTATTGTACCAACGTTTTTTAAAATTATGGCTTAGTTCTTTATCTAGTATTTTTTGCATTCCTTGCAAATGTTTACGAATACCTTCAAGGGTCATTCTCTGAATCTGCATATTGAGGGTAGTGTACACTTTAAGTCCGTCCCTTTCCAGGTTGTATTCTTCACCATCCTTGTTTTTTATTTTTGACAGAATCTCCTCTGTTCTTTTCTTAACTTGATAAACAAAATAGCCGGCTGGAGCTTCTAGTGTAAGATTTTCATAATTAAGGTTTAATGGTAATCTTCGCAGTCTTTCAGCTTCTCGGGGCGACAAGTATTTTTCTTTTGTCATTAAACTTAACACCGTGTTTCTCCGTTCAAGTGAATTTTTTGGATAAAGACGGGGATTAAAATACTTATTCGATCGTAATAGACCAACTAAAACGGCCGATTCTTCAACCCTTAGTTTGCTGGCTGGCTTATTAAAATATCTTTGCGAGGCAGCTTCCACTCCGTAAACGTCCTCCCCAAAAGGTACGGAGTTTAGGTAAAGTAATAAGAGTTCATCTTTGCTGAGCACTTCCTCGATACGGGCGGCAATGATAATTTCCTTTATTTTATTTACCAGTAAACTCATGAAACCATAATCATGATGACGACCATATAAATTCTTAATAAGTTGTTGTGTCAACGTACTTCCTCCACCACCTTTGCTGTCACCCCAAAGAATGCTTTTGAAGAAAACTCGGAAATAGCTTTGAAGGTCATAGCCTTTGTGGGTAAAAAAGCGCTTGTCTTCAGTGGCAATCAACGCATTTTTAAGATGCCTGGGCACTTCATTCCAAGAGATATTGGTTCGGTTCTCAGCAAAAAACTTTCCTATAATCATGTTGTCGGAAGAAATCACTGACGAAGCTTCCTCATTCTTTATGGCAGTTAATGATGCTTTATCGGGCAGATGTCCAAAAAAACCTAAATACACTGCAAAAAAGAACAGCACGCACAAAAGCAGTCCTGAGGATAAAAAGATGACAAGGTATTTCAGGTACTTTTTAATAATGGGGTTTTTCAGTAGATTCATACATTTTATTCTAACATGGAGATAAATTTTGGGTAAAGATAGCACAAATGAAATTAAATGATACCGTATTGGGCTCCACGCAAACACAGCTCTACATACTTTTACATAAAATAGCATTCATGGGTATTGTATACGCTACGGATTACCTGAGAGTATTAGAGACAAAACTTAATTTATTTCTATAATCCAACTCACTTTTATAATTAACATTGTTTGTAATAATGTGTGATTTATGTAACTTTTTGGAATTATACTCTAACACTATGCTGCTACTATAGATGTACTTTTAGCGACTCAGAACATACGGTACAATTACAGTTCTAATTTTAGTGTTGGATTTGCCGTATAACGAAATAGTATAATACAAATAACTTAAACAATGGAATTCTATAAAGGAACTAATGAGTCTGTTGTAAAACAATTAAATAGTAACGATAAGGATGGTCTTGATGAAAAGGCCATTACAGCATCGCGAAAGTCAGCCGGTTCAAATCAACTAATAGCGACAAATACACGAAGCTTTTTGAAAATATTGGGTCTTCAGTTTGTGAGTCCTCTTATTATCATCCTGATAGTGGCCTCTTACATTTCTTTTTATTTGGGGCAGCCCCGTGATGGCTCTATTCTGTTTATTATCGTATTCTGTAATGCAATGATTGGTTTTTATCAGGAATGGAAATCGGAAAACATTCTAGCCTCATTAAAGAGTCTGGTAGTAAAGAAATGTACTGTTATCAGAAGTGAGAAGAAAGTTGAAATACTGGTCGACGATCTGGTTCCCGGTGATATAGTGGTACTACATGAAGGTGATGGTGTGCCGGCGGATATACGATTGATGGATAGTGATGGATTTGCAGCCAATGAATTTATCATGACGGGAGAATCTGTTCCATCGGATAAAGATCACTTATTTAATACCGAAAAATCCATTCCTATCGGGGAAATGAAGAATTGTGTTTTTATGGGTACCACGGTGGCAAGGGGAAATGCCAAAGGAGTGGTATATGCTACCGGAATGCAAACTGAAATTGGACGAATAAGTACTTCATCAGAAAAAATCAAAGTATCCGATGCACCGGTCCAGATTGAAATTACTGATGTGGCAAAGAAACTGACCTATGCTACGTTGCTGATTGGTGCTATTCTTTTTATAACCAGATTATTATTCCACGATAGCCTCACCGTTGCGTTGGTTTTCGCTGTAAGTGTTGCAGCAGCAATGGTTCCCGAAGGTTTACCGGCTCAGATTTCAGTGGCACTGGCGTTAGCGGTGAGCCGATTGGCAAAGAAAAATGCTATAGTAAAGAAAATGTCGGCGGCACAAACGCTTGGTTCGGCAACAGTTATTGCGACCGATAAAACCGGAACGATTACCAAAAATGAAATGACCATTACCGGATGTCAGTTTAATGGTAACACCTTTACTGTTTCCGGTTTAGGATATGAACCTAAAGGCGAAATACTGAATGATCAAGCTAGATCTTTGAAAAAGGATTCGCTGGACGATATGAAAGTGTTTTTTCTTTCCGGATTCCTTTCGTCTACCGGGCGTATAAATCCTCCTGACACTTATCATAAATTCTGGTACAGCATAGGCGATCCTACCGAGGCTTCGTTTGCAACGCTTGTTTTGAAAGCTGGTTTTACATTGGAAGAGATAGAAAAAGACTATCCGATAGTCAAATCATTTGGTTTCAATCAGGTTAGTCTCAAAGCAGCCATCATACGTAGTCATAAAGGCAAAGTTATCTCGTTTGTAAAAGGTTCGTTAGAAACTGTATTGGACAGCTGTCCGAAAATAATTTTGAATGGAGAGGTCGTTGAATTAAAAGAAGATCAACGGAAACAAATCACCGAATCGGCAGCCACTTTCGCAGCAGATAGTTTGCGTATGATTGCTCTTGCCTACAAAGATCTTGAAACAAAAAAAGAGTATACGGTAGAGGAAGCAGAATCTGATTTGATCTTTGCCGGCTTTGTTTCCATGTTTGATCCACCACACGAAGAAGTGCTTCAGGCTATCGAAAGCGTTTTCAAAGCTCACATGAAAGTGTATGTAATCACCGGCGATAATGAGATTACAGCCAAAGCTATTGCTAAGAAAATTGGATTGATGAATGAAAACGATGAACTTCCGCAGGTGATCAACGGTAGTGCATTGAAAGATATGAGTGATAAGGATATTTGTGCCTTATTTGTAAAGCGGGCGATTATTTTTTCGAGGGTAGCACCCGAAGATAAGTTACGGATTGTCGATTTACTCAAGAAGCAAGGCGAAGTTGTAGCTGTAACGGGAGATGGTGTGAATGATACCTTGAGTTTAAAGCGTGCCGACATAGGGGTTGCAATGGGAAAAAATGGTTCGAAAGTGGCACAGGAAGCTGCCAATATGATTTTGCTGGATGATAACTTTTCAACCATAGTATTGGCCGTAAAAGAAGGGAGAACCATTTTCAGAAATCTTGAAAAGACTATTAAAACCAACCTTTCGTCCAATGTGGCAGAATTAGCTTGTGTACTTTTTGGATTTATCGGGGCATTTGCCGGTGTTGCCACTCCTATTTTAGCTATGCAGATTCTGTTGATTGATATGGTGGGCGAAATGTTTCCTCTGATTATGCTCACCTACGATCCACCCGAAAAAACAATTATGGAAATGGCTCCCCGCAATCCCAAAGATAAGATATTGACAAAAGATTCTATGAAAGGAATTGCTTTCTCCGGTTTACTAATGGCAGGTTTGGCATATGCTGCATTTCTTGTCGAATTTATCTACCTTAGCCATCTGTCCAATCATTACGAAAAAGCACTCACGGTTACGTTTATCTCCATTATTTTTGGACAATATGCCAACTTATTATCACGGCGTACGTATGGTAGTGTGTTTAGTAGCTATCTGTTTGCCAATCGAAATTTGTTGATTGCATTTGCCTTTTCAGTTAGCTGTATTCTTCTACTGGTATATGTTCCTGTATTGAATTTATATTGTCACACTTCAAGTCTAAACCTTATCGACTGGTTATTACCTATTGCAGCGGGAGGTATTTGTTTGTTAGTTTTTGAATGGAGAAAGAAAATAAAAATGGGAAGCGTTCAATAAGTTGGATAATTAGCAATGGATTGAAATCCATTGCTAAATTACCCCAAACAAATAATCTTATTGCTGTGCACTAGGTTGAAAGATGGCTGTGCCAAGCAACAGCTTATACGCTACGGCGAAAACTGAGGTTTTCACTTTACATTCGTTTTAAAGTGAATTATATTACTTGCCATTCCGTTAAATACAAAGAAATGAAAAGGCAAAACAGCATACCAATATAATCGTCCGGCCAATCCTTTGGGTCGAAACGTTGCTGTTTGTTCCAATATATCTTTGTTTTCCTTTCTGATAAGCTTAAACTCTAGCCATGCTTCGCCGGGTAATTTCATTTCAGCATACAATAGCAAGCGCTTGTTTTGCTTGTCGGCCGCCAACACTCTCCAAAAGTCGAGCGTATCTCCTGTGTTAATCGTATTTGTATTTGTACGGCCGCGCCTTAAACCTACGCCCCCAAATAGTTTATCAATAAATCCACGACTATTCCAAAGCCAGTTGCCATAATACCAGCCTCTTTCGCCACCTATTGACCAAATATTGTCGAGTACCTGATGAATATCCGTTGTAATTTCTTTTATCTTAATATCTTTATAACAGCCGTTTACAGGTACATTGATATGCTCAAATAATGAATTGTTGTTAGAGCTTGATGCCAAAGCATCTTTCCAACTTGAAACAACATCGTTTTGTTCAATTTTCTGAAAAGCAAGCTGAACGGCTTCTTTGTAACAAATGGGTTGGATATTGAGCATCTTTTCCAGACGATTATCGTTGGCTACAACCTCCACCTTCATACTGTTCACTAAATTTACAGCTAGTTTATACGACGTGGAAGTAACAAAATAAAGCCAATACGATGAAATGCGCGGACTCATAACTGGCACAGTGGTTATATGCCTTTTTAGACCACGAACTTGTGCAAACTGAAGCAGCATTTCTTTGTAAGTGAGTACATCAGGGCCACCAATATCGAACGATTTGTTAAATGTTTCGCTATTGAGCAGCACTCCGGTTAAATACTCAATTACATTTCGAATGGCTATCGGCTGGCATTTTGTATTGAGCCACTTTGGAGTAATCATTACCGGAAGTTTTTCGACCAAATCGCGTATAATTTCGAATGATGAACTCCCTGACCCTACAATAATACCGGCTTTTATCGAAGTAACCGTTTGGCCAGATGTATGTAAAATATCATCTACATTTTTCCTCGAAGCTAAATGTTTAGAGAGCTGTTTTTCATTGGTAATGCCGCCTAAATAAATGATCTGTTTGACATGTGTAGATGATAGCAATTTAATAAAATTGTTTACCGATTGTTCTTCCAGTTTATCGAAATTGCTTGCATTTGAACTCATTGAATGAATAAGGTAATAAGCAACATCTATATCTTTTAAGGCGTCAGAAAACAAAATATCCTTCAGAAAATCGACCTCCAACAACGAAATGTTGGGGTGATTGTATATTCCTTCGGTAGGAAAACGTTTTTTATCGCGAACACAGCATATTACTTCATGTCCATGATTTAATAATGCAGGAAGAAGTCTCTTGCCTATATATCCGGTTGCACCAGTTAATAGTATTTTCATATGGCTAAGATATTTGTAAAAAAAGTTTCTTTATGTAGCGTTCATACTGGGTTAGGAGCAGGGGCTAACTTGTATTTTGGTTGATGATTCTGGTTTGTAGACTACTCACGCTAGCGTAGAATAATTCCTGTTTCAATAGCAAAATGATAATTCTTAAAGATATTGTTGGGAGCTAAGTTAGTCAATATGATTGTTGAAATATTCAAAGACCAAATCCAAAGCAAAGCTAAAATAATCAAACCAATTTTTTCATATTTTTATTAAACCTTTTCCAGTAAATAGTACTATCGCCATTGCAGTTAGTGACCAAACAATTCCATTTAGAATCATAAGTTTAGCGTCGGTTAAGGAATTCTTGAAAAATATCAGAAATCCCAAATTGATAGAAATATGAAAAAGTACAGAAATTATTAAGTTGTATTTAGTTTCTCTGAGAATCCAAGCAAGGATAATTGAAGCTGAAAGTGTAAACAGTAAAAACCCAATCATAAAAAGTGCACCATTTTTGTAATGCCCGATATGCCATAATCCCCAAATTACTCCGATAATCATTGAAGCAAACAGTGCCGAATTTTTCTTCTCAAGCGTTGGTTGCAAGAAGCTTCTCCAACCAATTTCTTCACCAATAGCGCCAATGACGATTCCAAATATCATAATTGGAATTAGGGTATTTAGGTTTTCTGTCAATTTTACCTCTAATCCAACTTGTTTTCCAATAAAAAAAGATATGGCAAGCAGTAAAAATGGAATTCCCAACGCAAATAAAGACTTTAAAGCGATTGATTTATTGAAATCATAATTTATCGATACGAATAATTCCTTAAATATCAATACAATTAGAATCAATCCAATAGTTGGAGCTAATTGTGGGAGCACAATTTTTTCAAAATTCAGATTTATCTTCTGTTGAAATACAGCAAGCAATCCTGTGAATACTATTGTGATAAAAACATATAAAATTATTCTCCAAACCATACTATTTTTACTCTTTATTTTTTTTAATTTTTACGTTTGCCCTATAACGACCTAAGAGCCGGTGTTGAACTAAATCCCCTTCGGGACTAGCTTTAAATGCTGTATGGGAAACACTGCGCAGCTTTGGTTACTCGCATTATGGCGTAAAAACCGGAGCTATTTGTGTGCTGCATACCTGGGGACAAAACCTGAGTTTGCATCCACACCTGCATTGCATTGTTCCCGCTGCTGGACTGACCCTTAAAGGTAAACTCAAGAACATTGGCAACCAACGAAAATACCTTTATCCGGTAAAAATGCTCAGCACCGTGTTTCGTGGCAAACTGCTCGAAAAACTAAAGCGGCAACTCAAAAAGAACGGACAATT
>Ga0136636_10001112_pt1 | contig 15305 bp, 8 predicted proteins | sample AntDrymUQ8522106_2_FD_104653 | JGI IMG/M metagenome (GOLD analysis project Ga0136636, IMG submission 104653) | Polar desert sand microbial communities from Dry Valleys, Antarctica - metaG UQ852 (21.06) | ecosystem: Environmental > Terrestrial > Soil > Desert | place: Antarctica: Dry Valley... | reverse complement strand
TGAGATTTTTTTATAAATATTCCTTCAACAGGCTAATTGTTTTTAACCGAAAAATGGTAAATTTGATCTGGTGTCGTTTAAGGATTGGCACCAATGTTTCAGTTTATCTTACGAGTTCAGAATTAGAATATTAACCTTAAAATTTATAGCTATGGCAAAAGGAGTAGATACGCGAAAGAACGAAAAAAAGGAACCTACCAAAACCTTAAAAGAAAAAAGACTGGAAAAGAAGACTAAAAAAGACAAGAAATAAATCTTGTAAAAATCGATTTTTCCATCAATTCGTTCAACAAAGAGCCGGAGTTCAATCCAGCTCTTTGTTTTTTAGTAACATTCAAAACAATCAAATAAATAATTATCTTTCCACGACTAATTCAATTTATTAAACCACGAGTTATGAAAAAGTATTCGATAAAATTTACCTTTTTGGTGTTTGCACTTTCGTTATTTATGGCATGTACACCAGCCAAACCAAAGAATGAAGGTTGGATTCAACTTTTTAACGGCAAAGACCTGAACGACTGGAACGTCAAAATTACAGGCTTCCCATTGAACGAGAATTTTGGAAATACCTTCAGGGTAGAAGATAGTTTACTGAAAGTGAGATACGATCAGTACACACAGTTTGACGGACATTTCGGACACATTTTCTATAAAAATCCATATTCGCATTATAAAATCAGGGTTGAATACCGATTTGTTGGTGAACAATGTCCGGGTGGAGCAGGCTGGGCGCTTCGCAACAGCGGAATCATGATTCATGGTCAAAGTGCCGAAAGCATGGAACTCAATCAGGATTTTCCGGTTTCGATTGAAGTTCAGTTACTGGGTGGAAATGGAACAGACGAACGTTCAACTTTAAACCTTTGTACTCCTGGAACTAATGTTGTATTGAATGATTCGTTATGGACTGTTCATTGCACCAATTCTACTTCGAAAACCTATCATGGCGAACAGTGGGTAACTGTTGAAGTTGAGGTTCAGGGAGATTCGATCATAAAACACATCATTGATGGACAAACCGTTCTGGAATATTCAAAACCCCAATTAGACGATCGCGATCCTAACTTTCAAAAGCTTCTTCCTACTGACAAAAACATCATGCTTACTAAAGGTTCAATCTCCTTGCAGGCTGAGAGTCATCCAATTGATTTCAGGAAGGTTGAATTACTGAACCTGGGCGACGATTGCAAATAAAGAAGTCTCTCTCCAGCCTCTGCCCGAAAGGGAGAGGCCAGCCGCAGTGTAGGTTCTGAAGGTTTGTTAAAAAAAAGAAAAGTCAGTCAAAGGATATTTTGAAAATTTAAATATAATTTTGAAAGTGACATTTTTTTAGCCCTCTCTTTTTGGTAACTGAGTTTATCGAAGTTGGAGGGGGTTGGGGGAGGCAAATTATGGAACGATATTTCTGGTCGAAAGGACTTTTAAAAAATCAGCTCGAGATAATGCACGGTTCTGAACGAATTGGTTCAATAGTTTGGGAAAGTCTGGTGGGTTCGAAGGCTCATGGCATGATCAATGGTCGCCGGTTTATGCTAAGCCGCGAATTTTTCCTTTCCAAATTGGAGATTTATGATGCCAACAATCAGGCCTTTCTTGGCAGTATCATGATCAATCTTTTCAATCCAAAAAGCGATATCATCATCAACGGAAAACGATTTGAACTGGAAGTGAAAAATTTCTGGCAATCGCGCTGGTCCTGGAAATACAATGGCGACGAGCTCATTACCTACCAAAGCAATGAATTCATGTCGAAGGATAAAGGAACTATCGAAGTTTTTACGGCATGCACCGAGGAAATTGAAATCCTGTTGTTGCTCGGCTTATTTGTTCGTAATCAGTTTATCCTTTTTATGATGATGATTCTAATTCTTCTGATTATCGTTATTTTCTAAGGGATGTCTTCCCTAAATCCCCTTCGCAGGAGAGGACTTAAAATAGTGTTGAGATGATTCTTGGCTTTTTTTGTGCCTTCCCTCTTGTGGGAGTTTTGAAAGGGGTTCTTCATTAGATATAGATTTAGAGTTTTTTGGAAGACACTAAATAGTCTAAATAATAGATTAAATTTGCGCGACTAAAATTCAGGCCTATGTCTTGAATTTTGATAGATGTACCTCAATTTAAGAGAAAAAACAGATGAAACGAGATAAGATTGTAATTGGAATTTCGCAGGGCGACATTAATGGAATTGGATACGAAGTGATTATTAAAACTTTGATGGAACCTCGTATTCTTGAAATGTGTATACCAATTGTTTATGGATCGCCAAAGGTGGCCGCCTACCATAAAAAAGCATTAAATCTTGAATTGCCGAACTTCAACCACATACGGACGGCCAGCGAAGCTGATTCGCGAAAAGTCAATATCATCAATTGCATCGACGATAACATTCGGGTGGAGCTGGGGAAATCGAGCGAAATGGCCGGTGAAGCATCTTACATGGCGCTCGAAAAATCTGTTGAAGACCTAAAAAACGGAGATATTGATGCGCTGATTACAGCCCCGATCAATAAAGACAACATTCAATCTGAAAAATTCAATTTTCCAGGACATACCGAATTCCTGGCCGAACAGTTTGGTGCAAAGGATTTTGTGATGCTGATGGTCAGCGAATCGATGAAAGTGGGCGTTGTGGTTGGCCATGTGCCAATTTCGGAAGTATCTTCGAAAATCACCAAAGGAGCTATCCTGAATAAATTACGCATCATTAATTCATGCCTCGAAAAGGACTTTTTCATCAAACGGCCACGTATTGCAGTGTTGGGTCTCAATCCACATGCTGGCGACAATGGCTTGCTGGGGAAAGAAGAAATTGACATTATCATACCTGCCATCCAACGGGCAAAAGACGAAGGAATTATTGCCATTGGACCCTATCCGGCAGATGGATTTTTCGGGTCAGGCGATTATTCAAAATTTGACGCTATTCTGGCGATGTATCACGATCAGGGACTCATCCCGTTCAAAATGGCTTCGTTCGAACGCGGAGTGAATTACACTGCGGGTCTTTCGATTATCCGCACTTCGCCTGCTCACGGAACAGCTTTCGACATTGCCGGTGAAGATAAAGCATCGCCCGATTCATTCCGCGAAGCCTTGTATTTGGCCATCGACATTCATAAAAATCGTGCTTTGTACAAGGAAATTACCAAAAATCCCCTGAAGAAATACGAGATCAATCAGGGTCAGGTTGACGAGTCGATTGACTTTGCTGCGATTGAAGAAGGAAATTAATAACATTTTGGTGTATGTTCGAATATATTAAGGGTGCTGTTGTCACTCTGAAACCATCTCATATCATACTGGAAGCCAATTCTATCGGCTATTTCATTACTATTTCGCTCAACACTTATACACAGTTAAACGGAAAGGAAAACGCTAAACTGTTTATTCATCAGGTGATTCGCGAAGATGCCCATCCGCTTTACGGCTTCGCCTCCGAAACCGAACGTGAACTATTCCGCATGTTGATTTCGGTGAGCGGAATTGGATCAAATACGGCAATCATGATGTTTTCGTCACTCTCACCCGACGAAATCAGAAGCGCGATTTTAACCGAAAACATCAATCTCCTGAAAAGCATCAAAGGAATCGGTATAAAAACCGCACAACGGGTTATTATCGATTTAAAGGATAAGGTTGGAAAGTCTCCTGCCAGCGAACAAATTGTGTCATCGGCAGACAATACATTGCGAAATGAAGCGTTATCTGCTTTAGTCATGCTGGGATTTGTGAAAAAATCGGTTGAAAAAGAATTGGATAAAATTTTATCGGTGCAACCAAATCTGTCAGTTGAAAGTGTAATCAAACTTGCGCTTAAAAGCCTTTAATCAGAAAAAGTTTTCGGAATTGAAAAAGTACGGCAGAAACATACTTCTACTTCTTATTATATCTATTGTTTATGCTTTTGGCGGGAGTCCCTCTGAATCAAGAACGACCATCAGGAATTACAATGTCCTGAAGATATTGCCGGTACCTGCTGATACGGTTAAAATAGATACCACAGGAGTTTTACCTTATCCGTTTAAGGAAGAGCCTGCATTTGCCTATCCCGACAAAAAAGACAGCTCTAAACTGTTCCTGAAAAATCCATCCAACATCAAATCTGAAATTATATATGATCCGGTTACCGGTGAATATATTTTTACCGAAAAGGTGGGGGATTTTAATTACCGCTTGCCCAAATCGATGACTAAAAAGGAGTTTCAGAAGTACGACTTTGAGCAATCGATTCAGAATTATTGGCGCAATCAAACTCAGATACAGAGCATTGAAGACAAAGGTGGGCTGATTCCAAGGTTGACTATTGGCGGCGAAGCATTCAGCAAAATTTTCGGAAGCAATACCATAGATATTCGGCCACAAGGCTATGTTGAAGTTAGTTTCGGATATCAGATGAATTCCACGGAAAACCCTTCAATTCCGGAGCGTTTGCGCAAAGTTCCAACTTTCGATTTCGACCAGAAAATACAAATGAATGTGACCGGAAAAATTGGCGACCGTATGGAAATGCGGGTGAATTATAATACCGAAGCCACGTTCGACTACGAAAATAAAATGTTCCTTGGTTACACTGGCGACGAAGATCAGATTGTTAAGAAGATTGAAGCCGGTAATGTTTCACTTCCGTTGAATGGTTCGCTGATTACCGGAGGGTCGAACCTTTTCGGGATAAAAACCGAATTGCAGTTTGGTAAACTGAACCTCACCACCATCTTTTCGCAATACAAGGGAGAAACAGCAGTTGTGGAGTCGGAAGGTGGCGCCCAGAAGAAAACCTTTGATATTGCGGCTTCCGAATACGATGCCAACCGTCACTTCTTCCTTGCTCAGTATTTTCGCGATCAGTATGACGAAGCACTTAAAACCTTACCCATCATACGGTCGTCAATCACTGTAAATAAAATAGAGGTTTGGGTGACGAATAAATCGAGCAACTTTAAAGAGGCTCGTAATATTCTGGCCTTTATGGATATGGGCGAACACGATCCGAATATCTACAATAAAGTCGGGGCTTTTCAGGAAAATTCAGGTTTTCAGTATCCTGAAAGTGTTTACCCGTTTAACGATGCCAATGGTTTGTACCAGCAGATGACCACAACTTATACAGGTATCCGTCAGTCAGACAACATCAATAAAACACTGGCACCACTTGCCCCAAATTTTGTTGGTGGACAGGACTATGAAAAAATTGAACAGGCACGCTTGCTGAGCGAATCGGAATACGATATTAACCTGAATCTTGGATTCATTTCGTTAAAGTCGTCGTTAAATACAGATGAAGTGCTGGCTGTTGCATTCAATTACACCGCTAACGGAAAGACTTATCAGGTTGGAGAGTTTTCTACTGATGGGGTCAATGCTCCTGAAACATTAGTTCTGAAATTACTGAAAGGAACCAATTTGTCGCCAAAACTTCCGACCTGGAAACTGATGATGAAAAACATCTACGACCTGAATGCTTATCAGCTTTCAAAAGAAGAATTTGTATTTGACGTCATGTATCAGAACGATTCAACGGGTACCTACATTAATTATTTGCCTGAATCAAGAATTGCCAACCACATTCTGATCAATGTTTTGAATCTCGACAATCTGAACTCGCAGCAGGATCTCATGCGTGACGGGATCTTCGATTATGTCGAAGGAATTACGGTCAATTCTTCGACCGGGAAAATTATCTTTCCGGTATTGGAGCCTTTTGGAAAGAACCTGGCCGATTCGATTCAGGACAAAACGTACATTGACAAATACGTCTACTCATCACTATATAACGAAACCAAAACTGTTGCCGAACAGGATGCTGAGCACAATAAATTCAGGATGAAAGGTTCATACAAGGGCTCATCCAGTTCCGAAATTATGGTAGGCGGGCAAAATCTGGCACGTGGGTCGGTAAAAGTTACCGCCGGAGGCCGGGCACTGGTCGAGAATGTTGATTATACCGTCGATTACACCTCCGGAATTGTGAAAATTATCAATTCAGGATTGCTCGAATCCGGAACGCCATTGCAGGTTTCAACCGAAAGTCAGGATATGTTCAGTATGGCCCGCAAAACGCTGATTGGTGCTCATGCCAACTATGCTTTCAGCGATCGGTTTAATCTGGGAGCAACAGTTATGCACATGGAAGAAAGGCCATTGACCCAGAAAATAAATTACGGCGACGATCCGATTTCGAATACAATGCTCGGGTTGGATGCAAGCTATACCAGTGAATCGCAGATGTTGACAACCCTGCTCGATAAACTGCCGTTATATGCGACAAAAGAAAAATCATCTATTTCGTTTGAAGGGGAATTTGCCGAGTTGTTTGCCGGGCATTCGAAGATTATTTCTAAATCGGGGAACGCTTACATCGACGATTTTGAAGCAACAGAAACATCGATTGACCTGAAAACCCGATCAGCATGGGCTTTGGCCAGTACGCCGCAAAAGCAGTCCTTGTTTCCTGAAGCCGATACCAACGATAGTCTGGCCTATGGTTATAACCGTGCCAAACTGGCCTGGTATGTGATCGATCCACTGTTTTTAAGAAATAGCCCAACAACACCCGATCACATTAAAAGCGACAAAGACCAGCAATCGAACCATTTGGTGCGCGAGGTATACGAGAACGAAATCTTTCCGGATAAAGAAACCCCGGTAGGTTTGCCAACCAATATTCCTGTTTTCGATTTGGCATTTTATCCACATGAAAGGGGACCATACAATTTCGACAGCAAATCATCCCCTTATTCGCGTGGGGTAAATCCAGACGGAACGCTTCAGGACCCTGAATCGCGCTGGGGAGGTATTATGCGGAAAATTGAAACTACCGATTTTGAGGCCGCCAATATTGAATTTCTGGAATTCTGGGTTATGGATCCGTTTGTGAACGACAGCTTGCAGACAAGTACTGGTGGTGATTTATACTTCAATCTTGGAGACCTTTCCGAAGATATTCTGAAAGATTCACGAAAGTCATTCGAGAATGGCTTGCCAACCACTCCTGAATTAGCCAATGTCGATACAACCGTTTGGGGTCGTGTTTCTAAACTGCAATCGATGGTTCGCGAATTCGATAATAATGTTCAAAGCCGTCAGTATCAGGATCTCGGTTTCGATGGATTGAATGCTGCAGATGAACGGACATTCGATAAAGACTATCTGGGTGCTATGAAAGGTATTCTGAATGATGATGCCTATTCTACCATTCAAAATGACCCGGCCGGCGATGATTTCCATTATTATCGCGGATCAGATTACGATAAGCAGGAATTGAGCATCCTTGAACGGTACAAAAATTTTAATGGTCCGGATGGAAACTCCCCAACTGCAGAAATGTCGCGCGAACCGTATCCGACAACAGCTTCCACCCAGCCTGATATGGAAGATATTAACGGTGATAATACCCTGAATGAATACGAACGTTACTACCAGTATAAAGTGAGTGTGCGTCGCAAAGATATGGTCAAAGGGCAGAATTCCATTTACGACATACGCAGAGCTGCTGTAAAGTTGAAGAATGGTACTATCGACACTGTGAGCTGGTATCAGTTCCGGATTCCGGTAAAGTCTCCGGATGAAATAATCGGTTCAATTTCCGATTATAAATCCATCCGCTTTTTAAGGATGTTTATGAAAGGTTTTTCAGAGCCTGTTGTGATGCGTTTTGCAACCCTTGATTTGGTTCGGGCCGACTGGCGTAAATACACCAAAGATGTTGACGGCAAACCAGCCGGCGATAATTTTAATACTCAATTCGAAGTTTCATCGGTTAACATTGAGGAAAATGCCAGTCGTAAACCGGTAAACTATGTGCTTCCTCCGGGAATTGAACGGGTGATCGATCCGGCAAATCCACAGCTTCAGCAGCTCAACGAGCAGTCGCTGGTGATGCGCACCATCGATCTGGAAGAAGGACAGGCCAAAGCTGCCTATAAGAGCATCAGTATGGATTTTCGAAATTACAAACGACTTCAGTTGGAAGTTCATGCTGAGAAAGTTAAAGATAAGCCGCTTGAAAACAATGAATTGTCATTTTTTGTAAGGATTGGTTCCGATTACAATTACAACTATTACGAATATGAGATTCCACTCTCACTTACTCCGGAAGGTTTATACAATGGTGAGAACGAATCCGACCGTTATGAGGTTTGGCCAGACGCAAACCGGCTCAATTTGCAGTTGGATGCTTTCTCCGAGTTAAAACTTGCCCGAAACGATGAAATGCGTCAGGCTGGTTCAGGCATAAGTATGGCCTCTGTTTATTCAAAAGCCGATGGAACCCGGATGATAAAAATCAAAGGAAATCCGAATTTGGGCAATGTGGAAGTGATGATGATGGGTATCCGGTACAACAAAGAAGATGTAAATAATTATGGCCCCCGGTCGGTTGAAATTTGGGTGAACGAACTCCGTTTATCCGATTTTGATGAAGGTGGTGGTTGGGCTGCTACCGGAAGGGTTTCGGCACGTTTGGCCGATCTGGGTTCGGTAATTTTTGCCGGACGGCACCGTACCGCTGGCTTTGGTGGTATCGATCAGAAGATGAACCAAAGAGCAATGGATGATTTAACAGAAATGGATTTATCTGCAAACCTTGAATTGGGTAAATTTTTTCCTGAAAAAGCCCAGGTTAAAATTCCGGTTTACATGGGTTTCTCGCAAAGCAAATCAAATCCAAAATATAATCCACTCGATCCGGATATCAAAATGTCTGATGCGCTGAAATCCGCTAACACAAAAAGTCAACGGGATTCGATAAAAAGTGTGGCTCAGGAATTGGTTACCCGCAAGAGTATCAATTTTACCAATGTTAAAGTCGATAAAACTAGTAAATCGGGGAAACCGAAAATTTATGATCCGACCAACTTCTCAGTGACTTATTCATACAACGAAATGATGAGAAGAAGTGTCAATGTGGAGAGGAATTTCGATAAAAACCACCGGGGATTATTCAGTTACAATTATAGCGGAAGACCAGAGCTTATTGAACCATTTAAAAATTCAAAAGTGCTTAGCAATAAAATGTTCAGGCTGATACGTGATATCAATATCTATCCACTGCCTTCGCAATTTTCATTCAGGACCGATATGTGGCGGCATTACAACGAGATTCAGCTTCGCAATATCGCAAATCCAAACATGATCATTCAGCCAACTTACGACAAAGATTTCATCTGGAACCGGTATTTCGATTTTCGGTATAATCTGACCCGGAGCTTCGACATCGATTTTTCGTCATCGAATACCTCGCGCATTGATGAGCCGGAAGGCAGTATGAATCGCAGTGATGATGATTATCAAATGAAGAAAGATTCGATCATGAGAAATGTATTGGATATGGGGCGGCCAATTTTATATCACCACTTGATCAATGCCAATTACATGGTGCCAATCAATAAAATTCCTTTCCTCGATTGGACTTCCGCTTCGGCTCGTTATCAGGGAATGTACGATTGGTTGGCCGGACCAAAAACAGACCCATCGGTTGTTCTCGGAAATGTAATCGAAAATTCGCGGCAGGTTCAGCTAAACGGTCAGCTTAACATGGTGACCTTGTACAATAAAGTTGGCTTTTTGAAAACAATTAACCAGAAATACGGAACTAGTTCAAAGCAACAAATGCGCAATCAACGGCCAAAACAAGGACAGGCCGCTACGGCAAAGCAAACTGATCCGGGTAAGGCAAAAGACGAGCCGCGCATCAAAGAAGTTCAATATACAACTGACAATGTAAGGTTGAAAGCCAAAACACCAAAATCAATTTTTCACAAGTTGAATACTCAGAATGTTGAGCTCATCGCCACCACAAAAGATGGCACCAAGGTTGAAGGTGAGATGGTCGTTATTAATGAAAATCGCATCAGTTTTACTACGGATAAAAGTTTGGCAGGAGTTAAATTTATTGTGAACGGTAAGGTTGAAGTCAAAAAGGATTTTGGCAAAAAGGCTTTGGAGATATCCACCCGTCTTCTGATGAGTGTTCGTAGTTTCTCCGTTAATTACTCAGCGACCGACGGAACGGTTATGCCTGGGTTTATGCCTGTGCCACGTGTTTTCGGAAACGCAAAATATACGCCGTTAGCTGGCAATGTCGATAATTCATCGGCTCCATCGTGGGCTCCGGGATTGCCTTTCCTGCTCGGATGGCAGGATAAGGATTTTGCTAAGAATGCGGCTCAAAGCGGATGGTTGTCCAGCGATTCGTCACTCAATCAACCCTATGCCATGTCGCACGCCGAGACCTGGAATTTCCGTGCAAACGTTGAGCCGTTTCCCGATTTGCGAATCGATATGAATGCCAACAGAACCTACTCAGAGCGTTTTTCGGAGTTCTATGTTTACAACAATGCTTCCGGAGGTTTCGATGCATTTAACAAATCGACGCGTGGTAATTTTACCATGTCAATCAATTCGATGCGAACCTCATTCAGCAAAATGAGTACGGGTAAAGAATCAAAAGTACCTCCTTCGAAGGCTTTTGAAACATTGAAAGCCAATCGGATCATCATTGCTGAGAGGCTTGCTACGCAAAGGATTCCCAATAGTCAGGAAGGATATGAACCCGGAATAGTTGATCCCACAACAGGATTTCCGGATGGATACGGTCCAACATCGCCGCAGGTTTTAATTCCGGCATTTATCGCTGCATATACCGAACAATCGCCCGATAAAGTTTCATTGAGCCCATACCCATCGATGAAATACATGCGTCCAAACTGGAGAATAACTTATGAGGGAGCAGTTGCAAAATCGGAATTTTTGAAGAGGTATTGCAAAACACTTAGTTTCAATCATGCCTACCGGTCGAGCTACAATGTTGGTTCGTTTATCTCGAACCTTGATTACAATGAGCAGATGTACGACGATGGATTCAGCTATGTACGGAACAAATTAAACGACTTTATTGGTCCAACGGATATTAATTCGGTAAGTATATCCGAGCAATTTAGTCCACTGATTAACATCGACATTACCTGGCTCAACGATTTTGAAACCCGTCTCGAGTATAAGACTTCAAGAAATTTGGCGCTAAGTTTTTCGAATAACCAGCTAACCGAGATGTTAAGCAATGAGATGGTAATGGGAATGGGTTACCGTTTTACACGAATGGATCTGATCATTAAAACTAAAAAATCGCAACAAGCCTATTCAAATGATTTGAATGTTCGGGCCGATCTTTCCTTCCGTAAGAACAGAACTACCCTTCGGAAAATTGTGGAAGGGGTGGACGACCTTACTGCCGGGCAAGACGCGATTACCCTCAAAACTACTGCGGATTACATGCTGAGCGACCGTTTCCAGTTGCGCTTGTATTTCGATCGGATACTGAATAAACCAAAAGTTGGTTCGTTCAATACCGCAAATACCAATTTTGGGGTCAGCTTCAGGTTCACTTTAGCACAGTAGAAAAAATAGGATGATTCGTATTGAGAAATGAGAAAATGGAAAAAGGAAAGTAAACTACCAACCGATTTTTTCTTTTTTCCTTTTCTTCTTTCCTTCTTTTTTCTAATGTCATTGACTTTTTTCAAACATTCCGTGCCGATCCCTTGTTATTGTGTGATAAATTTCATTGTTTTACCACATATATTAGAAACATGACCCAAAATATAAATACAATATGGCTTCCGTGGTGGGGTCTTCTTTCTAAAAAGTAAGAAGTTAGAGCCATATTGGTATTTTAAAATATACAATAGCCTGCTTCTCTTCGGAAAAGCAGGTTTTAAATTCAAATGAAGATGATGATGACAATGAGAAATATTTGGTGGTGGCACAGAAACTTTTCGCAATACCGTGGAAGGAAGTAGCTATCATTGTCAAAAAATGAACAAAAAGGCGGCTTATCGGAACACGGTAAGCCGCTTTTTTTAGTAGCCCCCTTCCCGTTCCCCCGAAGGGGGAATGCTTTTGGGTGTCGGATTAAATGGGACTGTGCCCTGAAAGGGCTGTACATTTTAGCCCGTTGAAGAAAAGGATGAATAAATAATGAAGATATAACTGAAAATAATCGCATTGCTTTTTTAAGCCTCCCCTTTTGGGGGAGGTTTGGAGGGGGCTTAAAACTACATACACAATGAAAGAAATTAACGTACAAGTCAGCGTAAAAAAGATACTTGCCGATACCTTGACTCCGGTGAGTGTTTACCTGAAATTCAGGGATTTATTCCCGAATTCAATTTTACTTGAAAGTTCCGACTATCATGGTCACGAAAATGCCTATTCGTTCATCTGCATCAAACCAATGGCCTGCTTTACAGCCGATGGCGGCGAAATCACCATCGAATACAATGGCCGCGAAAAGTTGAATAAAACTGTTTCTCCTGAATGTCGGGTCGATCAGCAACTGGACGCATTTTTCAAGTCGTTCAAGCTTTCCGGAGAAACCGAGAACCTTCCTGCCAACGGTCTTTTCGGCTATATCAGCTACGATGCGGTAAAATATTTCGAGAAAATTGAGATTACCGCCGAAAAGAAAGAAGCCTATTCGGTTCCGGAAGTGAAATACTGTTTTTACAAATACATTGTGGCCATCGATCACCACAAAGACATGATTTACCTGATCGAAAATCTGATGGAAGGCGAGATTAAAGAAATCGGACAAATCGAATCACTGCTCCGTAACCTGACTTTTTCGCCCACTCATTTTGATACCGTTGGTGAAGAAGTTTCGAACATCACCAACGAAGAGTACAAATACATGGTGAGCAAAGGCAAAGAGCATTGTTTTCGCGGCGATGTTTTCCAGATCGTACTTTCGCGCCAGTTCTCGCAGCCGTTTAAAGGCGATGAATTCAATGTTTACCGCGCCTTGCGCTCGGTGAATCCTTCACCTTATTTGTTCTTTTTCGACTACGGGACGTATCGTATTTTCGGTTCGAGTCCCGAAGCTGAATTGCGCATCAAGAAAGATCGCGCCATCATCAACCCGATTGCCGGAACTTTTAAACGCTCCGGAAACGATGATGAAGACCGTCGTTCGGCAGAACGTTTGTGTGCCGACCCGAAGGAAAATGCAGAGCATGTGATGCTGGTTGATCTGGCCCGAAACGATCTGAGCCGCAATGCCAGCGATGTTCGGGTGGATAGCTACCGACAGGTTCAGTACTTTTCGCATGTTATCCATTTGGTGTCCGAAGTTTCAGGTAAATTGCCCGAAAATACCAACATGATCACCGTTTTGGGTGATTCATTTCCGGCCGGAACTTTATCCGGAGCGCCAAAACATCGGGCCATGCAGTTGATCGACACCTACGAAAACCAGCGTCGTAGCTATTATGGTGGTTGTATTGGTTATCTGGGATTCGATAATTCGCTGAACCATGCCATCATGATCCGTTCTTTCCTGAGCAAAGGAAATACCCTTTATTATCAGGCAGGCGCCGGAATTGTTGCTGACTCGCAGGAAGAGAGCGAACTTCAGGAAGTGAACAATAAACTAGCGGCTTTGAAGAAAGCATTGGTAATTGCGAAAGAAATATAGCCCCTCCCAAACCCTCCCCAAAAGGGAGGGCTTAAAAGGTGCATTGAACAATTAAAATTAAATGACATGAAAAAAATAGCCGACGATATTAAGAAAAGTGAATCGAATCACCCCTCCTTCGGAGGGGCAGGGGGGAGGCTTCCTCAATCCCCCCTCCTTCGGAGGGGCAGGGGGGAGGCTTCTATAGTAGTCATAGATAATTACGATTCGTTCACATACAATCTGGTTCACGCCATCAAAAAAATATCGGGTTTGCCGGTTGATGTGTTTCGGAACGACGAAATTGCTTTGGAAAACCTGGAGAAATACGATAAAATTGTGTTGTCGCCGGGTCCTGGAATACCTGAAGAAGCCGGGTTATTGCTCGACATTATCCGTAGATTTGCACCGACCAAAAGTATGTTGGGCGTGTGTCTCGGGCATCAGGCGATTGGCGAGGCTTTTGGAGGATCGCTCACCAACATGAACCGCGTTTTGCACGGAATTGCTACGCCAGTCACAACGACTCAAGTGACAACAGTTCTTTTTGAAGGACTTCCGGAAACTTTCGCGGTTGGTCGTTACCATTCGTGGATTGTGAATGAACCCGATCTTCCGGAGTGTTTAAAGGTGACCAGCTACGACGACAAAGGCATGATCATGTCGATGAAACATACTACTTTTGATGTGGAAGGCGTTCAGTTTCACCCCGAATCGGTTTTGACACCATTGGGCGAACAGATGATTGCTAACTGGCTGGGTCTCCCCAACCCCTCCAAAGGAGGGGCTTTATAGGTCGCTTATTTTGTCGTATATACAACGATCAAATTCAGTCCCATCGGGATATTATATTGGTAGCCCCGGCTTTCAAGCCGGGGTAAAGTGAATTCAAAAGTTTGGCGACGACTTAAAAATCTTTAACAGGGCGTTCTTGTTCTTTCGGCGCAATAGTTAAGCTTTTGATATTAATATTTGAACTAAAAGAAGGATGAAGGATATTTTAAATTACTTATTTTCAGGGAACTCTCTTTCAAAAGAAGATGCTTGCAGCATGCTGGTGCGGATTGCCGAAGGACAATATTCGGATTCGGAAATTGCTTCGTTCCTCACAGTTTTTCGGATGCGCCGCATTACCGCCGCAGAATTGGCCGGTTTCCGTCAGGCATTGCTCGAATTATGCGTGGCCATCGACCTTTCGGAATACAATACCATCGACGTGGTGGGTACCGGTGGCGATGGAAAAGATACCTTTAATATTTCGACGCTAAGCGCTTTTGTGCTGGCCGGAGCCGGTATTAAAGTAACCAAACACGGCAATTACGGACTATCATCGGTGAGCGGATCGTCGAACATGTTTGAATATTTTGGGTATCAATTCAGCAATAAACCCGATAAATTGCGCAGTGAAATTGAGGAAGCCGGAATTTGCTTTTTTCATGCCCCGCTGTTTCATCCGGCGATGAAAAGTGTTGGTTCGGTGCGAAAAGCGCTGAAAGTGAAAACCCTGTTTAATATGATGGGACCGATCATTAATCCATCGTTCCCTAAAAATCAGATGGTGGGTGTTTACGATCTGGACGTCATGGATTTGTATCATGAAGTTTTCAGGGAAAGCGGACAGAACTACCTGATCATCCACAGTTTGGATGGCTATGACGAAATTTCGCTGACTGGCGATGCGCGTTTTGTGTCGAACCAAACCGAGGACAATCTTTCACCTGCTGATTTTGGTTTTTCGCCGGTCAAACAGGAAGAACTTTATGGCGGTGAAACCGTTGCCGATGCTGCAAAAATATTTAAAAGCGTTTTGGAAATGACAGCTACCGATGCCCAGAAAAACGTAGTAATTGCCAAT
>Ga0136636_10001110_pt1 | contig 15320 bp, 13 predicted proteins | sample AntDrymUQ8522106_2_FD_104653 | JGI IMG/M metagenome (GOLD analysis project Ga0136636, IMG submission 104653) | Polar desert sand microbial communities from Dry Valleys, Antarctica - metaG UQ852 (21.06) | ecosystem: Environmental > Terrestrial > Soil > Desert | place: Antarctica: Dry Valley... | reverse complement strand
TCTCCCAGGTGCAACACATACCGCAGAACGATTACGTCCGGAAGATGCATGAGCCATTCTTCGGCTGTAAAAATAATTTTCATACCAGCTTCTTCGCTTTTTACCACTCCTTGAAATTCGTCTCCAAGGGTGATGGTTAGCGGCGAAAGTATCTCCTCCTTATATTTCTTATTGAGATATTCAACCAGCCCATCGAACTGCTTTGCCAACCTTTTTCCTTTTGCTTTTTTGCTGTTTACAATATCAGCCATCAGAATCCAATAGTTCATTTATTGCATTATTTATGCAAAAATAGTATAATTGCATAAAAAATGCAATTATTTTTAAATTGCAATAATAATGCAATGGACAGTGAAATTTTATAAAAAGCGCCGTATTAATCTCTTAGTTCACAGGCTTTCAACGTATTGGTCATCAGGGCGCCAATCGTCATTAGCCCAACCCCACCCGGAACCGGAGAAATCCAGTCGCAAAGGGGTGCTACACTTTCAAAATCAACATCGCCCCTAATGGAAAATCCTCTTTTTTTAGTAGCATCAGGAACCCTCGTAATACCTACATCAATTACTACGGCGCCTTTTTGCACCATATCTGCCTTTAAAAAACCGGGTTGGCCTAGTGCAGCCACCACGATATCGGCTTGCCGGGTAAAAGAAGCTAAATCTTTGGTTTTGCTATGGCAAATAGTTACAGTACAATTGCCATAGGCACGTGGGCTGCTGAGCAATATACTCATTGGCCGGCCTACAATATTGCTTCGGCCAATTACCACGGCATGCTTACCGCTTGTTTCAATACCGAAATGCTCCAGCATCAACATGATACCGTAAGGGGTGGCTGGTACAAAAGAATCTAGTCCCTGAACAAGTTTGCCAGCATTTACCGGGTGGAATCCATCTACGTCTTTGGCGGGATTAATGGTTTCAATTACCCGGGGTTCGGATATATGCTTAGGTAGGGGCAATTGCACGAGGATACCATCAATTTCATCATTCGAATTGAGTAAGGAGATTTCGTGCAGTAAACGAACTTCTGCAATATCGCTTTCCAGCCGGATCAGGGTAGAGCCAAAGCCAATTTCGGCACTGGTTTTGACCTTATTGCCAACATAAGTTTCGCTAGCCCCATCGTTTCCAACAATAATTACCGCAAGGTGAGGTATTTTTTTACCTTCTGTAACCCGTACTTCTACTTTGCGTTTCAGTTGTTCTTTGATTGCTTCAACAGCCATTTTTCCATCTAAAATTTGCATGGTCGCAAAGATAAGACAGCATTTGCAGCCGGGTATCTATATACTGCTGAGGACTGGATACAATAATTTAATATACCTAAAACCCGGAGTGGCTTTAACAACTTATATAGATATGCTTTACTTTCATGCCAAAATTACATTGACTGTGAAAATAATTGGGCTGTTGATAGGTTTTTTTTGTATGTTTTCAGCAAGTGCACAAACCACCTTACAGCCAATGGGAGCAAGGTATCTGGCACTAGGAGCCTATACACAGAATGGGCTGGATGTATATGCTGCTAAAGCCAACGCCGCTTCCATGGCCGGACTCAAACAATCTGGCGTAAGTGCCTATGCCGAACGCAGATTTGGTCTTGATAACATGAATCTGTACACCTTTTCAAGCGCCTTTGTAACAGGTAGCGGAACAATTGGTATCCATGGTGCCTATTTGGGTTTTGCCGAAAGCAACCAAACGCAAATGACACTTGCCTATGGGCGAAAAATTACGGAGACCATTGAAGTGGGCGGATCTTTTCACTATCATAACCTTAGGCAGGCAGGTATATACGGAAATTCTTCCGCTATTACAGGTTCAGCCTCTATGCGCATAAAGCTGAGCGACAAAATAACCGCCGGATTAAACTTATTTAACCCGGTAAGGGCTACCTGGAGTAAAACTATCAATGAGCGGCTTCCGGTACGGTACACATTAGGATTAGGATACGATGCATCTGAGAAATTTTTTATTACAACCGAATTGGAAAAAGAAGAAGGACAAAACCTCAATGTAAACCTTGGCTTCCAATACAGCATTTTGCCGGAACTGTTTTTCAGAGGAGGCATTGCTACCCAAACCTCCAATTATTTTGGAGGGATTGGCTTGAAATTGAAAGACTTTCGAATTGATATAGCAACCAGTTACCATCCGCAATTGGGGCTAACGCCGGGTGTTTTGCTACTGATGAATCTGGGTAAGCAAAAACAGGAAAATTAAAACAATAAAGCCGGAGATCAAACTGACTGAGTGATATGCGCTATTATATTTTTATCATAGGATTATGCTGGGGTTTGATGCCTTCGTTGTTAAGTGCGCAGGAAGTTACGAACCAAAGCGTGGAGCAGCAAATGGAAGATCTTGCCAATGCGGATGAAACAGAGACGGAAGACGATAGTTACCTGCAACAGCTCAATCAGTTAAAACGATACAAGTTAAACCTGAACACGGCCACCCAATCTGAATTGCAGGTATTTCGCTTTTTAAATGACCTGCTGATATCTCAATTTTTACAATACAGAAAAGTAGTTGGCCCGCTTCTTTCCATTTACGAGTTGCAAGCTATTCCTAATTGGGATCCGGATATTATTCAAAGACTGCTTCCCTTTATTTTTGTAGGCACTGCAGTTTCACCAACGAAGGATTTTCTAAGTCGTTTTCGAGGTGGCGATCACAGCATTGTAATGCGGGTGGCACAGGTACTGGAAAAATCAAGGGGATTTACACCAAATGATAATGGGGAGACCCGCTATCTCGGAAGTCCTCAAAGATTATTTTTCCGGTACAAGTATGTATTTAAAAATACCCTGCAGTTTGGAATTGTTGGCGATAAAGATCCGGGAGAAAAAATTTTTAAGGGAGCGCAAAAAAATGGTTTCGATTTTTATTCGGTGCATCTTTTTGCAAGAAACCTAGGCATCATCAAGCGGCTTGCCATCGGCGATTACACGGTCAATATCGGGCAAGGACTTTTAACCTATCAATCCCTTGCTTTTAGAAAAAGTGTAGATGCCATGAACATCAAGCGTCAAACTGAAATTTTTCGACCTTATAATTCTGCTGGTGAATTCTTTTTTCACCGGGGTGCCGCTATAACCCTTGGAGGAGAAAGATTGAGTGTATCCGCATTTGTAAATAACAGGAAAGTGAGTGCCAATGCAGTTGCAGACACCGCCAATTTCGAGGATTTTGTTTCGGGTTTACTCACAAGCGGATTGAACAGAACCCCGAATGAAGTGGATGACAGAAACGCTATCCGCGAATTTTCTGCCGGGGGTGCCATCCAATACAAAACCCCTCGTTTTCAGGTAGGGCTTAATGGAGTCCATTATGAGTTATCGAAACCCCTTGAAAGAAGGAGTTTGCCTTATAATAATTTCCGTTTTAGTGGAAAAACCCTTACTGCTTTGAGTATGGACTATAGCTACACGTACCGCAACATGCATCTGTTTGGAGAGGTGGCAGGAAACCCGGGTGGAGGCATGGCGCAGGTGCATGGACTGATTGCGAGCCTCGACCGAACAGCCGACTTTTCACTTTTATACCGCAATATCGCTAAAGATTATCACACCTTGTATGGCAATGCATTTACAGAAAGTACCACTCCTAACAATGAAAAAGGGCTTTTTACAGGGCTAAGCCTTAAGCCCTGGAGATTTTTAAAAATTGATGCTTATGCAGATGTATTTCAGTTTGATTGGCTTCGTTTCAGGGTAGATCGTCCTTCAAAAGGAAGAGAATATCTGGTTCAGCTTACCTGGAAACCCAATAGAAATATAGAAGTGTACACCCGGTACAGGTCGGAGAAAAAAGCTTTGAATTACAGTTTGCCAGTGGAACCTGCCAACGTAACGGCGGATATACCCCGTCAAAACTTCCGGTTACATATTTCGTACAAGGTATCGCCGGCGGTTACCCTTAGGGCCCGGGGCGAATCGGTATGGTGGGATAAAGGTGGCCCCGAAGAAGAACAGGGTTTTATGGTGTACACGGATTTTTTTTATAAACCCATTATGAACCCACTCGCCTTTAATTTCAGGTTGCAATTTTTTGAAACAGACGGATTTAACAGCCGCTTATTCGCTTATGAAAATGATGTGCTCTACAGTTTTAGTATTCCCCCTTTATCGGGTAAGGCCTTTCGTTGGTACACAAATATCAATTACGATATTACCCGTAAAATAACGGTTTGGTTTCGCTTAGCACGATCCTTTTTTCCTGAACAAACTACCGTTGGCAGTGGCAATGACCTCATTCCCAAAAATCACAGAACGGACTTTCGTTTTCAGGTAAGGTATAGTTTGTAAATAGGGTAAAGGTCAGGGTTACAATTTCTTATTTTTTTGTAAAAATATGTAGCAGTATTAACCAATGATGATTGCTTTCATTAATTTGGCGGGTAAAAAATTAGTGACATGAGGCATTCCATCCTATATTTATTATTGGCGTTAATCGGTTTTTGGGGTTGTAAAAAGGAAGGTGAAATTATGGTGGAGCCTATATTGACGGGAACTCCAGAAAGTCAATTCAAAACCCTTTTATCCAATCAGGGGAGCATTTGGGGTTTCGATTGGTTGCCCAATGGTCAATTGATTTTTACCAAAAAAGCAGGATCGCTACATACATACGACAGTACGACTGGTGCCACCCAGGTGATATCTGGATTACCTAACAATATTTCTTCTGCAGGGCAAGGAGGGCTTCTTGATGTAGGAGTGGCTCCTGATTATGCAACTACCCGGCAGGTTTACATTACCTATAGCATACAGGGAGGTTTTCTTCGTTTGGCGCGTTTTTCGCTTAATGGAACGTCCGCTACTAATTGGGAAACCCTCGCTACCACAGAATCTGCTTCACTCTGGAGCGGGCATTATGGCAGCAGAATTGCCTTTGGCGCAGATGGGAAGGTTTATTGGGCAGTTGGAGAGGGTGGTGGGGGAAGTTTTGGTGGTGCTTCGAGTCCTCACCAAAATGGTCAAAATTTAAATACGCTATGGGGAAAAATACATCGTATGAATCGTGATGGATCGGTGCCTGTTGATAATCCGCTGATAGCGGGAAGTGGAGGAAGGTCCACCATTTTCAGTTATGGCCACCGCAATATACAAAGCATGACTTTTCAGGCCGCCACCCAGCAGTTATATGTGGCAGAGCACGGGCCTAGCGGAGGTTGTGAGTTGAACCTGATTGCTGCTGCCAACAATTTTGGGTGGCCTCTTTACAGCATGGGGGTCAACTACGATGGAACAGTAATCAGCAACGGACACACCGCTACCGGCATTACAGCACCTTTGGTTCATTGGTCGCCGGCAATGGCACCTTCAGGGCTTACCTTTATCAATCATACTTCCTTTAGAAACTGGAATGGTAACCTTTTGGTAGGATCACTTTCAAGAAGGCAACTTATAATGATTGCCATGCAAAACGGACAGCCCGGCACTCAAACGGTTTTGTACACCGGCGGCAGGGTGCGCAATGTAAAACAGGGACCTTTAGGGAAAATCTATTTTAGCGTAGAGAATACCGGAGAACTAATAGAACTAACGGCGAAACCCTGATTTTTTTTGTAAGAAATACCCCGCCTGCAATTAAAACCGATATTTGCAAAAAACAACACATGAGCGATACACAACAGAATCAACTGAACATTGAAATATCAGAAGAAATGGCAGAGGGACAATATGCGAACCTCGCCATTATAACACATAGTCATGCCGAGTTTGTAATAGACTTTGTAAATGTAATGCCGGGTACCCCCAAAAGCAAAGTAAAAAGCCGTTTGATTATGACCCCGCAACATAGTAAACGTTTTATGAAAGCCCTTAAAGAAAATATTGAGCGCTTTGAAGAAAGTCATGGCGTAATACAAGACCTCGAACAGGTAGAAATTCCTATGAATTTTGGTGGCCCATCGGCACAGGCCTGATAATAGTATAGTAAAAATTATTTAGTCTGGTTAAATTTCAAATGATGGAATTTTTCATCAACTTAAAGTAATACCTGTATGCTGAAACAGACACATTATTCTCAAATGGATTTGCAATAATTGACAATCCTATCTCCTGGCAATGCAGCAAGAAAGCCTTGAATACAGAGACAACAAAACAGCCATCAGCAATGCGTACTCAAAGCCCTTTTATACGAAAAAGAAAGCCATAGCTAAATTGAAAACCTTGAGCAGGTAGAAATTTTTAAAATTTTTGGTAGCTCAACGTCACAGGCCTGATAAGAATTACTGGTAAAAAAATCTTGTCCGATTTATTTTCAAATCGCGGAGAATGCCTGATTTTGGGAAAACAGATATGTTGAAAGAGGGGTAAAGGCCTACCGGTGTAATATTAATACTCATTTGCCAGCAGTGCATCTCACGGGTTAAAAACATGTTCACATTTGCCAGTTTATTGGTGGTAACATCGTAAAAAATGTTGCCACCCATTTTCCATTTAGGTGAAAAGTTGAAGTCGCCTCTTACATTTATCGTTTGAAATGTAGTAAGGGTAAACCCGCTAAAATCAGGTTTTTGTAATTGTGAGAAATTAAGTGAATACGCAATATCCGCACTCCATGGAATGTTGAAATCTGCAAATTCGGCAGGGTTGTTGCGGATATATTCCATTTGCCTTTGTTCTTCTTCTGGAGTCATATAATTACCTCCTTCCTCTTTATTGGTTCCCTCGCCTTTGTCCTCTTCCTTTTTTTTACTTTGAAATCGGGTTCCTACAGATAAGCTTCCTGATGTAATGCGGCCAAGTTTGAATTTTCCACCCTGCCAGGTGTATTGGTCAATCCTTCGCCCCCTTTCATTTACCTGATAGGGATCAATGGTGGTAGTACCGGTTATATTCAGTTTGTCGAAAAGGTTGGTGCTTACGAGTATACTGATAGGGGATAGCTTAAAACTGTCCACAATCAGGTTGTACCCCGATGTAATGGAGAAGTTATCAATAAGCATAATTTTTTTAGTGGCATTTTCCCCCGTTGTGTCCTTACGATTGCGCACTTTCATTTCGAGGTTGTTTTGCAGCCCAAAATTCAACCCTCCAAAACGCCCTTCCGAAAACCCTGGAATAATATTGTTTTGGTACTTTCCAAAACGAGCTGTATTACCCATTGTATCTATCTGTACTTCATAAAAGTTTTTTCCTGCAAGGTCAGGTTTATAGTTAAAACCAATATTTGGCCTGATTACATGCCTGAGTGCTTCTATTTTTTTGTCTTTTTTAAAATTTAGTTTTCCAAAAATGGCTGTTTGAAAACCCAAACCGAAGGAGATTTCGCGACCTGTGTAAAAGCCTTTGTTTACAAGCGTCTCTACTTTTTTTAAATCCGGGTTCCATTGCCTTATCACTTCTTGCCCATACCATCTTTCCTGAAAAGAAATGGAAGGAGCCACCTGAAAAGGCCCAAGCGCCGGCAAGGAAAGGTTTATAGGGATATTGTGCTGGGCGCCCCACTGCATGGTATCTATAATGTCGCGGAAACTAGTTTTTACATTAAGCGAATCGCTGGTGAAGAAAGAAAATTGATTTTGCAATTGCCCGCTGTACCCGATTCCCAATTTTTCATACCACTTAGGGGTGGCAACACTTTCCTTTTTTTGCAAAGGATAAATGGTGTTCATGGTAAAATTGAGGTTGGGTAAACTAACGTTATATAACCCTGATTGGTTATTTTGAGAGTGGTTACCTGTAGCACTAAAGTTATATTTACCATCATCCCATGTTTTGGAATAGGCAACACTGGAAGCCACCTGATTGGTAAAGTTTTGTAAGGAATTGTTAGGTACCAAACGATTAAACCGGGTACTGCCAAAATTTACATTGGAGGTAAAAGTAACTCCTGGTCGTGCTTTACTGTCCATGCTATGAAACCACGAAACGTTGAAGGTTCTTGTATTTAAAAAGTCAGGATCTCCCTTAAAATTGACTCTTGTATTCTGAAAATCAAACCGGGCGCCACCACTATACTTATATCGTTTTCGGTAAGTAGGCGAAAGATTGAGCGTATATCCTCCATAACTATAAATATTAGTACGCAAAATAATGTCGAAATATTCATTGAGTACTTTGTAATAACCCAAACCTTCGAGGCCGAGGCCAAAACTTCGGGTAGTAGTAAAAGCGGGTGGCAGCAAACCCGAATGTTTACCCTGAGAAAGGGGATAAATGCCAAAGGGAATCCCAATAGGCATGGGCACAGCTTCAAATTCGGGATAGGCGAGACCGCTATAAGCCCATTTGTTGCTTACAAGTTTCATTTTTTGCGCTCTGAAGGCAAAGTGGGGAGTATCGAGGTTGCAGGTGGTAAACCGTCCACCCGATGCAAAAAATTCATCTTTACTGTATTTTTTTATGCGATCTGCAAATACAAAAAGTTCACCCTGCTTGGTATAGGTACTCTTAGAAATTCCACGTTGGCTTTTGAAATTATAAAACAAAGAATCACTTTCGGTTTCCATTTCGCCATCCTTTAATTTTGGTCGCTCTAATATCTTTCCGGCACTATCCCTTACGAAAAAAGCTTTAGCAATATTTTTTTCATTGTCCAGTTCAATCACCGCTGCCTGAAGGTCAAGGGTCTGGTAAACTACGCGTCCCTTGCCATACAGCAGAAATTTCTTGGTATCTATCTCCAAAATACCACTGTCTAGGGCTTCATATTTTACCGGAGCATCGAGGCTGTCGCTTGAAACCGGGAAATTCAGGGTATCCATAATAATATAGGAGCTGTCAACGTTTTGCTTTTTACGGATGGTATCGGAAACTCCGTTGGCAGCATTTTCTTTGCGTTTTAAAATGGAATCCTGCTTTTGTTCCTGATTTACAAAAGGTTTAGTTAAAATGGTGCGTGTAGTGTCTTTTTGTTGAACTTGCGCAGTCAAATTGAACGTTATAAACATAAGTGGAAAAAACCAACAAAGGATGGGGATAAAATTTGCGTTATTTTCACTGCGTTTTAAATACATAAGAGATTCTGAAGCGAAAGTAATGGATATGAAAAAACAGAACGAAAATATTACGGGAAATAGGCATAACCGGAGGTTAAACGGCTATGTTTTTGGCATTATCTTAGTAGTTGCCAATTTGTTTATGGTATTTCCAATTATGGCTCAAAATGATATCAAGACAATAGTGATTGATCCTGGCCATGGGGGAAGTGATGGAGGAGCAAGAGGAAAATACACCCGTGAATCGGTGGTGGCACTCCAGATTAGCCTTAAATTGAGAGAAGAGTTAGCAAAAGAAATGCCAGAACTGAAAGTGCTGCTTACCCGCGACAAAGATGTATTGCCCGGAGGGCTTTCTGATGTAAATGGCGCCTTACGCTGGAGAGCTAATTTTGCTAATGAAAATAATGCGGATCTTTTTATTTCCATACATCTCAATGCCACTCCAGGTAACCAACGTTATGAAAATGTAAAAACCGGTACTAAAGAACAAACCTATTACGCCTATTCGGGAAAGGGCAAATCAAGAAAAAAAGTAAAAAAGACCCGAACCGTTGCCATTTATGAAAAACACAGGTTACCGCCTTCGGTTTTTGGAACACAAACCTATGTTCTTGCAAGTGACTATTATAAAGGAAAAGTTGCTGCGGCAAGCAAGGCCTCAGCAAAAATGGAAGATTATGAGCAAGGAGACGAAGAAGGAGTTGAAATGCCTGAAATGGATCCTGTAGAAGCCCGGATAAGGGCTAAACAATATGCCAAATATTTTTTTCAGAAAAGTTTGACGCTTGCCACGTATTGCGAAGAAGAATTTGCAAAAATAGGTCGTAGAAGTATGGGTGTTTGGCAGCGGGATTGGGCCGCTGCCGCCGGTATTCACGTGTTAACCGCCACCCAAATGCCTAGTATTCTCATTGAATCGGGTTTTGTAGATCATTGGGAGGAAGAAGATTATCTGAAAAGTGATGAAGGTTCTGAGGCTATGGCCAAAAGTATTGTGGAAGCCATAAAGCGCTACAGGAATGGGCTTATAAACCCTGAAAATCTCACTACCCAAAAAACCCAAGCAAATGTTACAGAATAGCCATTTTGCGTTATTCTGTTATCTTTTTTCCGCATTGCATAAAAACTCAATCCTTTTTGCTTATTTTGCTCCATGGCATGGAATGTTTCGAATGAAATAAAAGTAGGCGCGGTTACTGCAATCAGTATTACATTGCTGATCCTCGGATTTAGTTTTTTAAAAGGAAATAATCCTCTAAAAAAGAGTCGTTATATCTATGCAAAGTTTAAAAGTATTGAAGGATTGGTACCTTCCAATCCCGTTTTAATGAATGGGCTTGTTATTGGTAGTGTATTTAAAGCAGAACCATCGGATGAATACCTTACATCTGTATTGATAACCATCCGATTGAGCGAAAATATTAAAATTCCGCACGACAGTCAGGCTACCATTAAAGGTAATCTGTTAAGTACCCCTGCTGTAGAAATTCAGAAAGGCATTTCTACCACCTATTTAAATAATGAAGATACCATTAGAACTGAGGAGTCGAGTGGATTTCTTGGGGCTGTACTTGAACAACTTGGACCTACCCAAAAAACTTTGAATAAGACACTGCGGGAAATGGATACCCTGCTTTACTCCGCAAACCGGGTACTAAATGCAAACGCTCAGGAAGATTTGCGACAAACCCTTAGTAACCTCAGCAGGATTACAGCACAATTAGCCGAAACCTCCGTATCAGTAAATAAATTATTACAACAACAACAATCGGCGTTGACCACCACCATTGCTAATTTACAGTCAACGAGTGCGCAGGTGAAAGAGGGTACTCAAAACCTGCCTGTCATTTCTCGAAACCTGGAAACTGCCTCTAAAAAGTTTAGTGATCTTGATTTGCAGGTAACCGTTTCAAAACTGAATAACACCATTGAGCAGATGAATATGGCTTTGGGTAAGGTGAATAATGAAAATGGTTCTATGGGAGCCTTGCTTAACGACCGACGGCTTTACGATAATCTTTCCAGTACAGTTAACAGTTTAAATTTGCTGCTGCAAGATTTAAGATTGCATCCCAAGCGGTATGTAAATATAAGTGTGTTTGGCCGAAATCCTAAATCGGAACCCCTGATGCGGCCTATGGGCGAAGACAGCATAACACAGGAGCAAATTATACAACAATAACCTTGTTTAAATATGCTCAAAGTAGGGATCACCGGGGGGATGGGATGCGGTAAGTCAACTATTTCCCGTTTTTTTAAAATTTTGGGTGTGCCGTTGTATTCGGCAGATGAAGCTGGTAAAAGACTCATGGCCACAGATCCGCATTTGAGGACACAGATTATACAAAATTTTGGCGAAGCTTCTTATCACGATGGGCAACTAAACCGCTCATTTATAGCAGAGCAGGTTTTTAGCAATATCAAAAAACTGGCACTGCTAAATGGTTTGGTTCATCCGGCTGTAATACGAGATGGGGAACAGTGGATACTGCAGCAGCAATCAAAATATGTGCTAAAAGAGGCTGCTATTCTTTTCGAATCGGGTTCTTATAAGTCGCTCGATCTTGTAATTGGGGTTTCTGCTCCGTTTCCGCTAAGGTTGGAGCGCATTATAAAAAGAGACGGGCTTACACCCTCACAAGTTATGGAGCGGATTAACAAGCAGATGGATGAAGATGAAAAAATGAGACGCTGTGATTTTGTGGTGGTAAACGATGAAAACACACCCGTTATTCCACAAGTTCTTGCTTTGCACGATAAACTGTTGAATTGGCAAACCTAATGAAACCTGAAACGATAAAAAGCTGAGCCAGACCATAAGTAAGCATGATCCAGAATCCGGCTCCGTCAAATGTTGTGTGAAATCTATTGATAGCAATGAGGCTATCTGATAGCATAAATAATAACGCACCCAATAATAGTAAACTGCTGAAAAATGACTTGTACTTAAGCCAAATCCAAAGACTTAATACAGCCATTACGGAAATACAACAGCTATACACGAGAACCGGAATACGCATAGCGCCTAATTTTGGCCAGAGTAATAATAGCAAAATAATAGCTGAAATAAAAATGATAATTGTAGTGCTGAAGGTGGTAAGGTTCCAGCAGAGGGAGTGTGTGCGGCCTATATTATAAAAAGCAACACTGTACAGAATATGGGTAATTAAAAATGCGGATAAGCCGGCAAGAAAGAAATCCGGCTTTAAATCAACCAGCATTAAAAAAACATCACCTAACCAGGAAAAAAACAAACCTATTAATATAAGACTGTTTCTGAAAATTCCTAATGTATGGTTTTGCAAACTAGCCGCCATAACAATAGCGAGCAAAGGCATAAGGAGGGGTTTGGTGAAAATATTTATCCAAAGGGTATTCGAAAATTGCCCCCATAGTTCCATTAAAAGGCATACAACAAACAAGCAGGTAAACAGAAGGCGTACCCTTTTTTTCATGCCAGATTATTTGGAAATTCTTTCCAGCCGGATAGGCCGGGCATAAAATTTTCGAATAGAATCACGCTTGAAAGCAGTATCTCTTTTAACGGCTTCAATGGGAATATATAACCGGTAGGTCAAAGAATCATCCGTTTCCATGTAGGCATCTGCCCCATAAGATTTATATAGTGTTAAAACCTTAGTTGCTGATGCTATGCCACTCATTTTCCGGATATGGGCCTTCCACGAGATAAGTGTAGTACTATCATTTTCCACAGGTTCTACATTTAGTAAAGTATCTTTTTTATCCTGTAGGGAAACTTTAGAAGGAATAACAACATCTGCTTCCTGATCATTATTATTTGTAAACAGAGGTAATACAAGAGCTACCGCCAGCCAAATAATACCCCCTAATGCAAGAAGCAGGATTGCGGCGACGCCAAATTGTTTCATTGAAACGGCATTGGCTTTGCGCTGAGCATCAGCATCGGCTAACTCTTTTCGGTTAAGCGAAGGACTTGCTGCACGCTCCCGGATGATGGGTGGCTTATCGGTGCCTTCCAAAGGAGGTATTTCGTAGCAACCGGGTAAAATGGTAATAATACCATTGTCTTTCTTTACAAGTTTTCCAACTCCATGAAACTCATAAGGGTTTCCAATGTTAACAATTTGTTTGACCTGAGATAAAAACATATCAATATCTGAGGCAGCAAGTGGACGGATTCGCCCTTTTTGATCTGCAAAAAAATCCACAAAATCTGCATCTGTTTCTTTGTGTGGCTTATAGTCAAGACTTAAACCTTCAATGCGAATGGATTTTTCTTTTTTAAGTAATTCATTTTCCGGAATGGGATCCTTCATTTCAAGAGTGCCAAACTCATGAAGCGTAACTTTTTTATTTTTATAAATATAAATGAGCAGAATTTGTTCAAACGTCACCTTACTATAATTATTGATTAGAGCTGCAAAGTACCATAATTAAACTGACAAAATGGTTTTGCAAATTGGGTCTTCCTTTTGTAATTTTTATATTTAAGATTTTAAACCCAATGCATTCGGGTATTTTTGCGGTATAAGTCATTAAATTATGCTCACTGAAAAAGAGGAGGCCTTTTTAATTTATTGGGAAAAGGCCAGGAAAAGGCAGAAAAAATTTTTATATCAACTAGGCGTGGGACTGCCTGTAGGGTTATTATTTGGGATGCTTATCATAGCAAATTTCTATAGTGGATGGTATGATAGAGCCGAAATGGTTGCCAACGCCCGGTTTAATCCAATAGTACTTTATGTAGCGGTAATTATAATTGCCGTGTTTTTCGCTATTTTTTCCAAAAAATTTCAATACGACCAACAAGAACAGAGATATTTGGAACTAAAATATAAAAAGAGTAAGGATGAAAAAAAAGAGGATGCAGCAAATACTCCTTGAATATGGTCTTATACTATTAATTAAAAACAATCAATTAAATCAGGAATGAAGCGTTCATTTTTTTTTATCGCCATGGCAGCGGTAATGTTAAGTTTTGTAAGTTGTACTAAGGATAGCAATGGCTGCAAAATGGTGCCTGTTGACAATGAAAAGGCTGTTATTGAAGGATATGCCGCTGCAAATGGAATCACGGCGACCCGGCAAAGCAGCGGGCTTTTTTACCAGATTGTAACGCCGGGTAGTACCAACAAACCCTTGGCTACAAGTAGTGTTTTTGTAAAATATACCGGTACATTTCTTGATGGTACCGTTTTTGACAGGCAGCAAAATCCCGGATTAACCGGGTTTCAGCTTCCCACCCTTATTGAAGGTTGGAAACTTGGAATACCTTTGGTAGGCAAAGGTGGAAAAGTAAAGCTGATAGTACCCTCCGCTTTAGCTTATGGCTGTTCAGGACAGGCTGGAGGTAATGTAGCCATACCGCCCAATACTCCTTTGTACTTTGAAATAGAGTTAGTAGATTTTTTATAAACTGCCACAAAAGGTAGTAATATCCTTAAAAACAGGATAGCCGGAGTAAGTCCAGCTATCCTATTTTTGTTGCTGTTCGCCATCCATTAAAATGTTTTCTTTATGCCACATGATGCCATTTCTGTTTTTGACATGTTTAAAATTGGAGTTGGACCAAGTTCAAGCCATACCCTTGGCCCCTGGAAAGCAGCCCAAAAAGTAATCAATGGTTTAAATAAGAAGGGATTATTATCTCAAATAACCCGGCTGGAAGTACTTTTATATGGCAGTTTGGCAAAAACGGGTAAAGGGCATGGCACAGATGTAGCGGTGATGATGGGCTTGTGCAATTATTACCCGGAAACCATTGACGTAAGCACATTGAAGGCAAAAGTAGCAGCACTACATGTTGTTAAACAGCTTCCGGTGGGCGGTGTTTTCATACCATTTGATCCGGCTACTGATCTGCAATTTTTGTACAATGAATCGCTTCCTTTTCATCCAAATGCGCTTTCTTTTTTGATTACCCTGAAAAATGGAGATAACATTTGTGAAACATGGTACTCCATAGGTGGAGGTTTTGTGGTGCAAGAGGGTGTATCAGATTTTGAAGGGGCGTATCCTGAGCGTCAGTTACCATTTCCTATTAACACTGCCAATGATTTGCGTCATTGGTGCCTGAAAACAGGTCTTTCCATTCATGAGGTCGTTTTGGAAAATGAAAACAGCATCCGCCCAGAAAATGAAACCCTTGCCGGGGTATGGCGCATTTGGGCCACCATGCGGGATTGCATTTACCGGGGATGTCACGAATCGGGCATACTACCCGGCGGGTTGAAAGTGCAGCGGCGGGCTGCCCCACTTAATAAGAAATTGATTGCCGGCAGACCCTACCACGATTTTAACTCCTGGGTAGTTCAAATAAAAGAAGGAGGAAACCATTTTAAGTACACCCTTGACTGGGTAAGTTGTTTTGCGCTTGCCGT
>Ga0136636_10001109_pt1 | contig 15325 bp, 14 predicted proteins | sample AntDrymUQ8522106_2_FD_104653 | JGI IMG/M metagenome (GOLD analysis project Ga0136636, IMG submission 104653) | Polar desert sand microbial communities from Dry Valleys, Antarctica - metaG UQ852 (21.06) | ecosystem: Environmental > Terrestrial > Soil > Desert | place: Antarctica: Dry Valley... | reverse complement strand
GTTGGATAGTTTTTCGAGAAATCGAAGTTTGTGGTGTTCTGACTCAGACTGTGTCCGCCCGCATCAAATTCCGTCGGCGATTTTTCAGCCAGTGATGCATTGATCGTTCCTTTAATAAAATAATGGAAAAGATTCTTACCGTAAGTGTTACTGATGTCGACTTTCCAGCCTTTTGCAGTTTCAGTCCGGAAACCAGCAGCTACGGAATGATCTAAAATATTCGAAGTAATTCTCGGCGTATAACCGCCCGGATAGACTGCTTCCACAACCCTTTCACCATCGTTGCGCGTAAACGCATAAGCATCAGTGTCCCTATAATTCCGACCGCCGAAAGCGTAAAATTCCGTTTTGTTCGAAACCGGAACGATCACATTTCCAAAGAAATTAAAACCTTGAATCGATGCCTCGCCAAAACCTTTCCGGAAATCATATCCCGGACGCAGCGTTTTTTCTTTGTTGAGGTATTCCATCGTGAAATTAGCAACGCCGCCTTTCTCTCCCATACTTACGCCGTAATTGGCAGCAACTTTGACCGATTCGCCATCGAACGATTTGTTTTTGCCGACCGAATTTCCGTTGCCATTCTCATCGAGCCTGAAATTATCGGTATTGGGCGTTCCCGGAAGGAAATCCCCTTGCGCATCAGTGCTATAAGCGCCAAAGGTTACCGCACCAGTAAGTTCATTTACATTGTCATTAAGTACAATATTGATCACACCAGCAATCGCATCTGAACCATATTGCGCTGCGGCACCGTCTCTTAAAATTTCAATTCTCTTGATTGAACTCGCCGGAATGGCGTTCATATCAGTTCCGGTATTGCCACGACCGCGAGTACCAAAAAGATTGATCAGCGACGATTGATGTCGCCTTTTACCATTGATAAGTACTAAAGTCTGGTCGGGACCCAAGCCTCTGAGTGTTGCAGGATCCACGTGATCAGCACCGTCCGAGCCCGATTGTTTGTTGGCATTGAAAGATGGAGCGGCATATTGCAACAACTCATTGATCTCGATTTTTCCGCTTTGCGTGGTCACATCCTTGACGTTGATGACATCTATAGGAACCGCCGAATTGATGACCGTGCGCCGCGCATTTCTCGAGCCCACGATTTGGACTTCATCAAGTTCCTGCGCATTCGAAGACAAAATCACGTCGATGGTCGAACCTTCGGAAGTACTTCGTTCAACATTCGGAATACCAACATAGCTGATGATAAGCGTCGCGCCATCACCGACTTTAAGTCGGTAATTTCCGTCAAGATCGGTTGAGGTTCCGTTAGAGGTTCCTTTTTCGACAACATTAACACCGGGCATTCCGGTGCCGGAGCCGTCGGTGATTTTTCCGCTGATTTCCTTCTGTGCAAAAAGAAAGCAGGCATTCATCAGAAATAAAAATAATGTAATTTTTTTCATAATAAACGATTTGATTGGTTAGTTTTTTTTGTTTTGAAACTGCAATTTAATATTTTTTTAACGTGAAAAATACGAGGTTATAAAAAACATATCAATTACTTATCAAGAAATATAAACCCTATATTTGCAGACTTTTAAATATACCAAATGTTAGTCTTGGCTAACCAAATTAAATCAAATGAAAGCAGGAATTGTCGGATTACCCAACGTAGGAAAATCAACCCTATTCAATTGTTTGTCGAATGCGAAGGCACAAAGCGCGAATTTCCCGTTTTGTACGATCGAACCCAATATCGGCGTCGTAAATGTGCCGGATCCACGAATCAACAAACTCGAAGAACTGGTAAAACCCGAACGCGTTCAAATGGCAACCGTTGATATTGTTGATATCGCCGGATTGGTGAAAGGCGCTAGCAAAGGCGAAGGATTGGGGAACCAATTTCTAGGAAATATCAGAGAATGCAACGCAATCATCCACGTCTTGCGTTGTTTTGACAATGATAATATCGTACACGTCGACGGCAACATCAATCCAATCCGCGACAAAGAAACCATCGATATCGAACTCCAACTCAAAGACCTCGAAACCGTAGAAAAACGTTTGGAAAAAGTAAGCCGCGCTGCGAAAACAGGTAACAAAGAAGCTCAGGTCGAACAAGGATTGCTAAACCGAATCCGCGAAGCGCTTTTACAAGCAAAATCGGCGCGTACGATTACTCCGCAAAATTACGACGAAGAAACACTCATGGAATCTTTCCAGCTGATAACCGCAAAACCGGTGTTATATGTATGCAATGTCGACGAAAATTCCGCTGTGAACGGTAACGCATATGTAGATCAGGTTCGCGAACTTGTAAAAGATGAGGACGCAGAAGTCATCGTACTGTCTGTCGGTGCCGAAGCCGATATTACAGAGCTCGAAAGCTATGAGGAACGTCAGGTTTTCCTAGAAGATATGGGATTGTCCGAGCCCGGTGCTTCGGTCTTGATCCGTGCCGCTTACAAATTGTTAAAACTGCAGACTTATTTCACTGCCGGAGTGAAAGAAGTTCGCGCATGGACAGTCAATATTGGAGCCACTGCGCCACAAGCTGCGGGCGTAATCCACACCGATTTTGAGAAAGGTTTTATCCGTGCCGAAGTTATCGCTTACGATGATTATGTCAGTTTCGGAACCGAAGCCAAAGTCAAAGAAGCTGGAAAATTGCGTGTCGAAGGCAAAGAATACATTGTCAAAGACGGCGATGTGATGCACTTCCGTTTTAACGTATAAATACAGAACACCAAATAAGATATAAGAGCCACGACTCGATTGCGCCAGCGGTCGGTCTGGCTCTTTTTGTTTTGGGCGTTACCCTGCGGGTCGGGCTTTCCGCTGCAAGTCCGTACTCGTGCCTCGCTACGGGCTTTTCACTACAATCCCTAACGCGACCTTAAAACCTCATTCCAAACTTTCTGCAATTTGACTGCCATAGCAGAATTTAAGTTTGTAATTTTGAAGACTAAAAATCTTATACGCTATGAAAATCGTCGCCTTTGCCGGAAGTAATTCCACAACATCCATCAACAAAAAATTGGCAACCTATGCCGCATCACTTTTTGAAAACGCCGAAATTGAAATCCTCGATTTAAATGATTTCGAAATGCCACTATTTAGTGTCGACCTTGAGAAACAAATCGGCCAACACCAGCTCGCAGCAGCATTTATCGACAAGATTGCGTCGGCAGACATACTCGTGATTTCAATGGCGGAACACAATGGCAATTATTCGGTGGCATTCAAAAATGTGTTCGACTGGGCATCGCGTATCAATGTTAAAGTTTTCCAGGAAAAGCCAATGTTGCTCATGGCAAGTTCTCCCGGTGGTCGCGGCGGTGCCTCGGTACTCGAGATTGCTGAGAAGCTCTTTGTGCGTTACGGTGGCAATATCAAAGCGACATTCTCGTTGCCTTCTTTCAACCAGAATTTTAATGTAGAAAGCGGAAAGATTAGTGCGGAAAATCTTGATATACAGTTGCAGGAAATCATCCGGAAATTTAAAGCAGCTTAACATTTTCTGGCAAGATAGTTGACAATCGAGCCGCATGATAAAATTAGTTGCAACCTACTCAAAACTACTGTGTTTGTTCTTGTTTTTGTCGAACGGCACAGCATTTTCCCAAAAATATTCTGAAATAGACCAACGCGTCAAATCGTATCCGAAATCCTTTTCGAGTGTGAAGAAATTCGCTGAAAAAATCAACGCCGACTTCAATACTGACGAAGCCAAAGCACGAGCGATTTTTACCTGGATCGCCCTCAACACGCGATATGACCTCAAAGCCTCGCAGTCGGGCGCGATGATTACTTATCGATATACAAGCGATGACGACCAATTGCGGCAGGTGCAAAAGATCCGCGAGAATTTCGCCGAAAAGACGTTGCGAACCGGAAAAGGCGTATGTCAGGATTATTCTTCGCTATTCCATGTGGTCTCCGAGCTCGCCGGACTCAAATGCATCGACATCGTCGGCACTTCCAAAGCACAGCCTTCGCATATAGGTAAGTTGCCTCATGTAGGCGATCATGAATGGAACGCTGTGAAGATTGCCAATCAATGGAAACTCATCGATGTTACCTGGGCTTCGGGAAGCGTCAGTGCAGAAACCGGGAAGTTTGTTCCCGAATTCAACGACGCCTATTTTTTTACCGCTCCCGAAGTGTTCTTTCTCAACCACTTCCCCGATGACAAAAGATTTTTAATGACCGATAAATCCGCTGCCGATTTTGCAGAATTACCATTGTATTACGGACCTTACATCAAATCCGATTATGAAATTGCGGCTCCCGAAAAAGGCGTTATTTCCGGATCGAAAGCTACGAGCATTTCATTTCGAATTATCGATTTTCCTATCAGCAGTAAAATTTCATATGCTTTCACAAGTGAGGGCAGAGGTTATAATTTACAAGTCAGAAAAAATGGCAATATCTCCGAATTTGAGATTCCGCTCAATGCACGCTCACGAGGATTTCTGACTGTATTCGCCGATAATAATGCGATTGCCACCTACAAAATTATCAGGTAAAAATACCGTTTAGAAATTTCATAATACACAGCCCGAACTAAAGGCATCTTCCGCTTTTTCTTTCGGGTTTCTTGTCAATATCCTATTAATAACTTTCGCGCTCACGCCTTTTATTTATTGCCGTTTTGCACTATATTGCGCACTCGAGGCCGGTGTGGTAAGCTAAGACCAAACAGAACGCAGTTAAAAAATTCGATAATCCCCAATGTCAGAAAACAATCAGTATACAGAAGACAATATCCGTTCACTTGACTGGAAAGAGCACATTCGTATGCGACCCGGAATGTATATCGGGAAACTCGGTGACGGTTCGTCGCCCGATGACGGTATTTACATTCTGCTGAAAGAAGTCATGGACAACTGTATCGACGAGTTCGTTATGGGTGCCGGAAAAACAATAGAAGTTACAATAAGGGACAAGACTGTTTCCGTACGTGATTATGGCCGCGGAATTCCATTAGGCAAAGTAATCGATGTGGTTTCTAAAATGAATACGGGTGGAAAATACGACTCGCTTGCTTTTAAGAAATCGGTGGGATTGAATGGTGTGGGAACCAAAGCCGTCAACGCGTTGTCTAATTATTTTCGCGTAGAGTCTGTTCGCGATGACAAACAAAAAGCTGCCGAGTTTTCTGCTGGAAACCTGACGATTGACGAAGAAGTTGTCGAGACTACCAAACGAAAAGGAACCAAAGTTACCTTCACGCCCGATGAAGCGATCTTCAAAAATTACAAATTCCGGAATGAATATGTGATTAAAATGCTCAAGAATTATTGCTATCTCAATACGGGATTGACCATCCTTTACAACGGCGAGAAGTTCTTTTCAGATAACGGACTCAAGGATTTGTTGGATGAGAATATCGCTGTCGAAGACATGGTCTATCCTATTATTCATCTGCTCGGCGAAGATATCGAAATTGCCATTACGCACAGCAAATCGCAATACAGCGAAGAATACCATTCGTTTGTCAACGGACAAAATACAACGCAAGGCGGAACACACCTTGTTGCGTTTCGCGAGGCCATAGTGAAAACGATCCGTGAATTTTACAACAAAGGTTTTGAACCTTCCGATATTCGGAAATCGATTGTGTCGGCAATCAGCGTCAAAGTAATGGAACCGATATTTGAGTCACAGACCAAAACCAAACTGGGTTCGACAGAAATGGGCTCGGAACCCGGAATGCCATCCGTTCGTACATTCGTCAACGACTTCATCAAAAATAAGCTCGACAATTATCTGCATAAAAACCCCGAAACGGCCGATTTACTTTTGCGTAAGATCCTGCAGGCAGAAAGAGAACGCAAGGAATTATCGGGAATCCGTAAACTCGCGAAAGACCGGGCAAAAAAAGCGAGCCTTCACAATAAAAAATTGCGCGACTGTCGTGTCCATTTGTCCGACATTAAAAACCCGAGATACCTAGAGAGTACGCTTTTCATAACTGAGGGTGATTCGGCATCAGGTTCAATCACAAAATCACGCGATGTCAATACACAAGCGGTTTTCAGTTTGCGCGGAAAGCCACTGAATTCATATGGCATGACCAAAAAAATCGTCTATGAGAACGAGGAATTCAATTTACTACAGGCTGCGCTCGACATTGAAGACGATATGGAAAACCTGCGGTACAACAACATCGTCATCGCAACTGATGCCGATGTCGATGGCATGCACATCCGCCTGCTGCTAATTACTTTCTTTCTGCAGTTTTTCCCAGAGCTTATTAAAGAAAACCACTTGTATATACTGCAAACGCCACTGTTCCGCGTGAGAAATAAAAAAGAAACAATTTATTGTTATTCTGATGAAGAACGCAAAGCCGCAATAGAAAAATTGAAACCAAAGCCCGAAATCACGCGATTCAAAGGATTGGGTGAAATCTCACCTGATGAATTTGTGCATTTTATTGGTGATGACATCAGGCTAGACCCGATCATGCTCGACAGTGCAACTTCCATCGAAAAGCTCCTCGAGTTTTATATGGGTAAGAATACGCCCGATCGTCAGGAATTCATCATCAACAACCTCAAGGTGGAAATCGATGCCATTGAAGGATAACCATACAATTTCAAATTTTAAAGTCGAATAAACAAGAATGGACGAAGAACAGGATTTGAACCCCGAAGCAGCGAAACCCGAAGGAAATCACTTTTACGATAACGATACCTCCGAAGCCAACGATACCATTACCAAAGTAACCGGAATGTACAAAGACTGGTTCCTGGACTATGCATCGTATGTTATTCTCGAGCGCGCGGTTCCTGCTATCGAAGATGGTTTCAAGCCGGTGCAACGCCGTATCATGCATTCACTCAAAGAACTCGATGACGGTCGCTACAATAAAGTGGCGAACGTAGTGGGCCACACCATGCAGTATCATCCGCACGGTGATCAAAGTATTGGCGATGCCATGGTACAGATTGGACAAAAAGAATTACTCATCGATTGTCAGGGAAACTGGGGCAACATCCTCACTGGTGATGGCGCGGCAGCTTCGCGTTATATTGAAGCGCGGCTTTCTAAATTCGCGCTTGAAGTAATTTATAGTCCGAAAATCACCGATTGGGGCGTTTCCTACGACGGAAGACGCGCAGAGCCGAATAACCTCCCGGTAAAATTTCCATTATTGCTGGCGCAAGGTGCCGAAGGAATTGCGGTCGGACTTTCCACAAAAGTATTGCCCCACAATTTTAACGAACTCATCGATGCGTCGATAAAAATCCTTAAAGGAAAACCTTTTCAATTGTTCCCCGACTTTCAGACTGCAGGAATCGCCGATGTATCCAATTACAACGACGGTTTGCGAGGTGGTCGCGTGCGTGTACGAGCTAAAATCGGGCAACTCGATAAAAATACGTTGGTGATTACCCAGATTCCGTTTTCGACAAATACGACAAGTTTGATCGATAGCATCCTAAAGGCCAACGACAAGGGCAAGATAAAAATCAAAAAAATAGAGGACAACACCGCAGCGGAAGTCGAAATCCTCATTCACCTTTACCCGGGGGTTTCCCCCGATAAGACTATTGATGCCTTGTTTGCCTTTACCGGCTGCGAAACTTCGGTAGCGCCTTTGGGCTGCGTCATTGAAGACAATAAGCCATTGTTTGTTGGTGTTTCAGAAATGCTCAGAATATCGACACACCGTACGGTTGATCTGTTGAAGCAGGAACTCGAACTAAATCTGAGTGAACTCGAAGAACAGTGGCATTTCCAATCCTTGGAGCGCATATTCATCGAGAAAAAAGTATACCGTCTCATCGAAGAAGAAACGACAAAAGAAGGTGTAATCGCTGCCATTGATGAAGGGCTCAAGCCTCATATCAAACATCTCAAACGCGCCGTCACCGAAGATGATATACTGCGCTTGACCGAAATCCGGATCATGCGTATTTCCAAATTCGACTCCAACAAGGCGCAGGATAAAATTGAAGCATTGGAAGGCGATATAGAACAAGTCAAACACGACTTGGCTAACCTTATCGATTTTGCGACGGCTTATTTCACCAAGCTTAAAGAAAAGTACGGGAAAGGACGTGAGCGTCAAACCGAGTTGCGAATTTTTGACGATATCGAGGCGACAAAGGTTATTTTGCGAAATACTAAATTATATGTCAATCGCGAGGAAGGTTTTATTGGCACCGGACTTAAAAAAGACGAATATGTTACTGATTGTTCTGATATCGATGATGTCATCGTCTTCCTTCGCGATGGTAACATAATGATTTGCAAAGTCGATGACAAGAAATTCGTGGGAAAAGACATTATCCACGTTGCCATTTTTGACAAAAGTGACAAGCGTACGATCTACAATATGATTTACCGCGATGGAAAATCGGGTCCGTCTTATATCAAACGATTTAATGTTTCGGGCGTAACCCGCGACAAATTATACGACCTGACTAACGGCACTAAAGGTTCGCAAATATTGTATTTTACATTCAATCCGAATGGCGAAGCCGAAGTGGTTACGATATTACTGCGGCAGGTGGGCAGCATCAAAAAACTCAAATGGGATGTCGATTTCGCATCGATTGCGATTAAAGGCCGCGCTTCCAAAGGAAACATCGTATCGAAATATCCAATCAAAAAGATCGAAATCAAGGAGAAAGGAATTTCAACCTTAAAGCCACGAAAAATCTGGTTTGACGACACAGTGCAGAAACTGAATGTGGATGCCCGAGGCGAGCTACTCGGGGAATTTCGTCCGAATGACAAAATCCTCGTAATCTCCCAAACCGGAAAGCTTAAAGTTATTATCCCCGAACTCACGTCGCATTTTGATGAGGACATGGTCGTGCTCGAAAAATGGATTCCAAACAAACCGATTTCCGCGATATATTATGATGGCGAAAAGGAACGCTACTACATCAAACGTTTTCTGGTTGAAAGTGAAGGCAAGGAGGAAAGTTTTATTACCGAACATCAGAATTCCCAACTCGAAATTGTCGCGACCGATTATCGACCTGTTGCCGAACTGATTTTTACAAAGGTAAAAGGTGTACAAAAAGAAAATCAGAAAGTCGACCTCGAAGCATTTATAGCGGTTAAAGGTTTTAAGGCGCTCGGTAATCAATTGACCGCAGACAAACTTAAACAAGTCAATATGCTCGAGCCGTTGCCCTACGAAATTCCTGAGGAGATTGTTCCCGAAGAAATGGAAGTCGAAGGCCAAACTCAAATCGATACCATTGATGAAGATATTCAGCTCGACGACGATGGTCAAATCACTATGTTTTGATGACACGATGACCGTTCAGTTCAAATAAAAAAAGTCCGCAAAGAAAATTCTCTGCAGACTTTTATATAGTCTTAAAAAGCGTCAGTAGTTACTGACCTTGCTTTCTCTTTTTTTCAGAATCGATGATCGCTCCCGTTCCGGCACCTAATCCAGCTCCGGCCAATCCGCCGATAATAGCTCCTTGAGCCGGTTTTTTCTTGTCGATCAACGCGCCACCTACAGCTCCGACTCCAGCTCCGATTACTGCGCCTTTAGCAGCACCGCTCCAGCCTTTTCTTTTCTGTTCAGCAGCTGGTGTAGCCGCCACCGCATTCGATGTTACCCTTGAAGATCGAGCCTGCTGCCTTCCCGCAATCGCTTGCATTGAATCAATCGACTTTTGTTTGGCCAATTCCATTTTTTGTTTTTCCATGACAACATTCATCGAATCGATCGTTTCCTGTTTATCTTCCATCACTAAGGTTTCGTTCTTAGTGTCCTTACACGAGAGCAACAATATCGCCGCCGAAAAGGTTAAGATTACATTTTTCATTTTTGTTGATTTAAGTTCGTGTAAAGGTGCGTATTTTTTAGGGGCTTTCGGTTACAGTATATCATAACATTGTTATAACTTTTAATTAAAGAAAAAAGCCACAAAGTAAAAGATATTCATGGCTTAACTATAACGAAGCTAACCATTAATCAAGCAAATCCCGATCTTCCAATTCCTTATCTTTAATCGTCGAATTGTGCAATTGCACTGGATCTTTCGATTTCTGCATTTTCAAATTGATGAATTCTACCATAAGTGCGAAGAAAATAGAAAAATACAGGTATCCTTTTGGTATTGTGCCGATTTCCACATCCTTTCCAAATTTGAAGTGTGCAAGATGCGAACCTTCTGCGATGAGCATCACGCCAATCAGGATCAGAAAAGACAATCCCAATATCTGGATTGTTGGATGTTTGTTTACGAATTTACTCACCGGACCCGCAAATGCCATCATGATCCCAATCGAAATAACAATAGCAAGAATCATAATTTCCAAAGCGCCAGTCGGTCCGAATCCGCCTTCATTCACCGGTTTCATGCTGATAAGGCCGATGGCCGTCAATATACTGTCAAATGAAAAAACAAGATTTAGTAATGCAATCTGTACAATCGCGCCCGTAATTGTGTTACCAGCTTTGGCTTTTTCACTGTCTTCTTCACCTTCCATTTTATGGTGTATTTCGGAAACCGATTTATACAACAGGAACAATCCTCCCGCAAATACAATAATGCTCTGTCCGGTAATATGTGCCGAGAAGAAATTTACATTGACATCGAATAGCGCTTCCTGTAACCCCAAAACCCACGTAATCCCGAAAAGCAAAATCACCCGAAAAGCCATCGCGAGCAATAAACCTATTCTTCGTGCTTTGGGCTGGTCTTCAACGGGCAGTTTACCAGATACGATAGAGAGAAAAACAATGTTGTCAATACCTAGGATGATTTCTAGAAACGTGAGTGTCAGCAAGGCGATCCATGCATCCGGATTTAATAATATTTCAAACATCTTTTTGCGTTATGGGTTATTATTCGATTCTTTCGGCTTTGCCGCGCTGCTTTTGGTCATTGCCGACAACACCGAACTCAAAGGTATACGAATTTTTTGAAGTGGTCAGTATTTTAATGGCGATCGCTTTTTTTTCCTCAATACTCTTCGGATGCAGTTGCTGCAAGATGTATTCGCAATCGTTGACCCAACGTATCGACGCTGTATCGGTTTTGCCTTTGTATGTTTCAATTACGATCGACTCGCTGCGTTCAGAAACCGTTTCATGCTTCACGCCATTGATCGTAATTTCCGATCTGAATTTGCCGGTCTTGAAATTTCTGCAATTGCGATCAGCGTCGTAACAGGAAAGCAGCGATAAAAGGAAAGCGAACAAGAGTAATTTTTTCATGGTTTTTTTATTGTTGTATGTGTTTTTTGTAGCTGTTTCCGGCTATGCGCTGCAATCTTTTTATACATTAGCCATTCGTATAGCGCAACATCCGCAAAGCATAAAAAGGATTTCCACTGCTATCCGGGCTAGGGTATCGTGGTTATTTTAATCGTCTGAGTTCTGCGTCGGTAAAATTCCGTACGCCTTTTTGCTGCGCGAATTTGTCCTGATTGTAATTTTGTGATCGTTTTCGCGCGATGGAAAGCGTGTCCCATTCCGCCAATTTCAACTGTTTTGCATAAAACACGATCTGACCGATATGGTACGGATAATGTGCCAACTGCCGGTTGAGCGCCTCAACAATCGTATGGCCTTCATTGCGGATATAGATGATTTCCGACAGCTGCTCGGGCTGTAACGCATCAAGCGCATTAAATAGACATTGCCAACCTTTGTCCCACAATTCGGTTACTTTTTCCTTCGATTCGAGATCATTGTCAAATTCGGCATCGCGGTTACGCCATTCTTTCTCACCATCGGTGGTGCGGAAATCCGTCCATCGCGACAACATATTACCCGACAAATGCTTGACGACGCAAGCAATGCTGTTCGTATCGGCATTTGTTGTCATAAAAAGTTGTTCGGGCTCGAGTTGCGCCATCGCCTTTTCGCCGAGCAATTTATAATAGTGGAATTGTTTTCTTACACTGTCGAGATAAGTAGCATTGATTTCCATGTTATTCTATTTTGATATCGTATTTTTCCAATAGCCCCGGAATTCCTGAAGTAGAAAACTTTGCTTTCTTCATGGGATTGAATTCGGGATCAATCCTGAAATTATAAGCGGTAGTAAAATCGGCTCCCGCCAAATTTGTCTCATCGAAAATGGCGCCTTCAAGATTGGCGTTTTCAAAAATCGCCGCTGTCAGGTCGCAATTGCCAAAGTTCACGCCCTTGAGCGAGCAACTGGTGAAATGGGTTTTTGGCATCTTCTTTCGCGTAAACCACGAATAGTCGAGCGTGCTGTCCTGAAAACTGACTTCAAACAAAAAATTGTCGCATTCGTCAAAGCGAACACCTAATAATTTTGAATCGGCAAAACGGACCACTTTCAAACTGCTTCCGGGTAATTTGACCATAGACAGATTGCAATCTAGAAATTCAGAATCGATAAAAGTACAAGCCTCAAAAATAGTATTTGAAAAGTCACAGTTCTTGAACACACAACCATCAAATTCGCGGCTACTGATTTTCCGATCCATCGCGACTATTTTCTCAAATGTCTGATCGATATTGATTAAATCTTCCATTATTTGTCGAACATACTTTTCATGATGGTATTGAGCCCTTTGAATGCGAGGTAAACCGCGAAGAAGCAAGCGACAATTCCGATAGCAAGCACTAGATAATGCCACAAATTGCCCTTATTGATGAAAGCGTTGTAAATGATCGTCGGACCAACAAACATCAGCGGTAGCGCCCATGCCATATATTTAATTCCTTTATTTAAGACTTCGCGATTGGTTCCCATGGTTTAGAATTTAAGACGTAAACCTACTCCGCTCGAAGAGGCACAAATACGAATATCGTCGAATGTAAAGTTTTGCAATACAGGCTTGAGATTATAACCATCAACGGCTTTTCGTATTTTTCTTGAATAGCCAATTTTAACAGGAATAGCCACAATGAGTGCAGCTACGCCAACAATTGTAAGCGCTGTAGGATATTTTTTATCCTGTGTTAATCCGGTAAGTAAATCTGCAACGATTGCTGTGGCACCGCCAATTAGTAAAATATTCCCAGCAGTTTTTTTCGCACGTCCCGAATCGTACAAATCTAACATCGGAACATTGGTTGACAGCAAATTTCGGACTTCAGCTACAGTCAATTGCCTGTTTTGTGCATTGAACACTTGGCCTCGAGATTGAACCGTCAATTGAGCAAACGACAGTATAGAGAACATTAAGATCAAGCTTGTAAATTTTAACTTCATTTTTTTATTGATTTAAAAAGTAACTCACCGCTTTGCGTACGCTGCCATGTTGTCGTAGCAATTCTGTAGCTCCTTCATACGAAACATCGATCTCATTCATAATCATTTTTACGCCGCGGTCAACAAGTTTGTTGTTGCTGAGTTGCATATCGACCATCTTGTTGCCTTTGACTTTTCCGAGTTGGATCATCGTTGCGGTTGAAATCATATTCAAAACCAGTTTTTGTGCTGTTCCGGCTTTCATTCGGGAACTTCCAGTGACGAACTCGGGACCGACAACCACTTCAACAGGGAATTTAGCAATCAACGCTAGCGGACTTCCTGCATTGCAAGTAATCCCGCCAGTGCTGATATTGTTTTCGTTGCATTTTTCCAATCCGCCAAGTACATAAGGAGTAGTTCCTGATGCGGCAATTCCGATGACGACATCTTTTGCGTCGATTTGGAAAGCCATTAGATCTTTCCAGGCTTGTTCGGCATTGTCTTCAGCATTTTCAACGGCGCGGCGGATGGCCTGATCACCGCCGGCTATGATTCCGTTGACAAGGTCTAAAGGAACACCGAACGTCGGCGGACATTCCGAAGCATCAACAATCCCAAGTCTGCCCGAAGTCCCGGCGCCGATATAAAACAATTTTCCACCCAATTTGAGCTTAGCAACCGTTTCGGTAACCAACGCTTCAATCTGCGGCAGCGCTTTTTCAACAGCCAGCGGAACAGTTTTATCTTCGCTGTTGATGTGCATAAGTAGCTCGGAAACCGCCATTTTTTCGAGCTGTTCGTACTTAGAAGTTTGTTCGGTGGTTTTGGTAAAAGACATTTTTAGCATTGAAATTTGGAAGTACCAAAGTTTGTAAAAAAATTCGATTCGGCAATGATTTTTTCGCGTCAAAGTTGGGATTTACCATAAGCTATACAATAAATTTTTCGTCGACTATTCCTTAATAATCAGACGAAATAAGCGAATGCGATTCCGAGGATAATCATCGAAATCTTAGTAATGTTGAACTTGTGACCTTCGGTTGTCTCAAAAATGATAGTCGAAGAAATATGAAATAAAATTCCAATAACGATCGCAGTGATTTCCGTATAATACAAACTTAGGAACGGCACGGCATCCGAAAGTAAAGTACCGATCGGCGTCATCACGGCAAATGTCAGCATGAAACCGAATATGGCGGTTTTACTAAGTTCGGCATTAATCAGAAAAGTCGTCAGGATTATGGCAATCGGTAAATGGTGGATTGCAATTCCGAAAGCCAGATTATGATGATGGCTTACAGGCAATCCTTCAAGCAGCGCGTGTAGACAAAGGCTTAGGAACAGTAGCCACGGAATTTGAGTCATCTTGGCATGGCCATGAACATGTCCGTGTTCAGCGCCTTTGGAGAAAAATTCAAGTATGATTTGGAATAAAATCCCAACCATGATAAAAATCCCGACGGCGTGATTATGGCTTTCATAGACTTCTGGCAGCAGGTGGATCACGGTCATCGACAACAGGAACGATCCACTAAAAGCCAGCAGAAGTTTGAGATTCACTTTATTTCGTGGTCTTAAAAATAGCGCTATAGCATAGCCGATCAGTACAGATAACAGCGGTAAAAGGTAATTCATTATTTGAAAATCATGATGAGACGTTCGCTATCGGTTTTGTGAAATTTTTTGAGCTTATAGTCACCGAAAATGTCGAGTAGGTAAATTCCGGCCTCGTCCATCATCTTTTGGAAATCGGCCAGGGTAAAGGCGCGTACTTTTTCTGTGAAATGGAATTTCTCGCCTTTGTCCTCAAAATCAATTTCTTTGTAAATATAGCCATCCAGATGAAATCGCTTGATGTGGAAGTCAATACCGTCAACGTTTTTAATTTCGTCAAGTACAAGGTTGGCGACGACATTATTGATATTCATAAAATCGATAACGCCGAAACCGTATTCCGAAAGGCTTTCTTTGATCGCTATTAATGTCTGGAGATTGTCATCTTCATTTTGGAAATAACCGAAACTCGTAAACAAGTTGAAGATCGCGTCGAATTTTTCAGCGAACGCGTGTCGCATATCATGCACTTTAAAATGCAATGTTTCATTTTCATTTTTTTTGGCGATGCCGATGCTGTTTTCAGATAAGTCGACACCGAGCACGTCAAAGCCAAGCTGGTTGAGGTAAATCGAATGGCGGCCTTTCCCGCAAGC
>Ga0136636_10001108_pt1 | contig 15328 bp, 11 predicted proteins | sample AntDrymUQ8522106_2_FD_104653 | JGI IMG/M metagenome (GOLD analysis project Ga0136636, IMG submission 104653) | Polar desert sand microbial communities from Dry Valleys, Antarctica - metaG UQ852 (21.06) | ecosystem: Environmental > Terrestrial > Soil > Desert | place: Antarctica: Dry Valley... | reverse complement strand
GGTCACAGCAACTTCCGGCTCGGTACCGCCACCGCCGAGAATGATGCCGCGCAGCGGGGAAATATCCGAGAAATCACGCCCGACGGCCAAGGTAATGTGTTCAGTATTGGGCAGCAGATTGTTGGTCGGATCGAAATCGACCCAATCGTTACCGCAATCCGGCGCATAAACCGACACCCAGGCATGCGAGGCGTCAGCGCCGATCAGCCGGGGCTTGCCCGGTGGTGGCCGGGTCAGCAGATAGCCGCTGACATAGCGCGCCGACAGGCCAAGGGCGCGCAGACAGGCAATCATCAAATGGGCAAAGTCCTGGCAAACGCCGCGTTTCTTTTCCAGCACTTCGAGCACCGGCGTCGACACGGTGGTTGCCTCCGGGTCGAAGGTGAATTCCTTGAAAATTTTCGCCATCAGCGCCTGAGCGCCAAGCAATATCGGCCGCTTCGGGGGAAAGCAGTCAGCCGCGTAGTCCGCCAGTTCGTGCTTGATGCGCACATGCGAGCTTTCAAAAAGAAAGCGCATGGCATCGAGATCCTCTGGCCGGGGCACCGTCGCGTCGTAAGCCAGATGATCGCGCACCGTTTCCCAGGGCGGCGACAACTCAATATTTTCCGGCAGGTGCGGCGTCACCGAAATGCTCATCGCCGAACGGATAATCAGGTGATCGTGCGGGGCGTGAAAAGCAATCCAGGTCACCGGGTTGCCGAAAGGATCAAGGCCATCGCGGCGCCAGGTCGGTGGCGGATCAATATCAATCCGCTGCTCTTCAACCTGCTGCCAATCAAGAATGCGCGGCGAGAGGTGGAGTTGCTGCTGCGACAAGGAAACAAGGCTACCGTAGTCGTAACTGGTTTCGTGCAGTACGTGGTAGCGAACGGGCTTTTCTTCCATCATCACAATGCCATCGTTTGCCGACTGACATCGCCGACGTGCGTGAAATAGCGCATACCCAGCCAACCAGCCAGCTTGATCGCTGCGACGTTAAGGCCATCAAGCAGCAGTGCCATCTCGGTGCAGCTCGCACACTCGTGGCAATCGCTGAATTGCAGATGTTCGAGTCGAGCCAAATCGAATTGACGCAAACGCTCAAGTGCATCGGCCAGTTCCCCCTCATTGGCGGCACCCAGTTCGCGCGCCATGCGGTCGAGGTAACGGGCTAGTACACTGGCCTGAAAAACGACGCCATGCGGGTTGCTATCGTCGAAAACGAGCAAATCAAGCACCGGCAACAACTCCGGTGAACGCGAATAGCGTGAGCGATAGGTAATGATCGAGTCGGTCAGTTCGAGCAATGACTCGAGGCAACCCGGCCCACGCGCCGAGGGCATGCGCAGAAAATTGGCCAGCGCCTGCGCCAGAAAGCAAAGACGCTCAAGCCGCCGACCGATAACGAGAAAACGCCAGCCGTCATCGCGCGTCATGTTATCCATTGCAAAACCGGTCAGCGAAGACGAAACGCCGAGCACGCGGTCGAGGAAGGCGATCGCTTCAGTCAGCGTCGGATGCGTTTTTTGCGCCGCCTGTTGCTCGCGCTGCAAGCGGTTGAGCGAATGCCAATGATCGAGCGAGAGGCGTTCACGCACATGCGTTGCCGACCACATCAAATGACGGATATTCCCAGCCAGGCTGCCCGGTTGATTCGGATCGTAGATCGCTTCAAGCAAAACATGCTCTCCGCCTTCGATCACTTCGGTATCTTCTTCCGGCGTCGGCAAAATACCCAGGCGCATGGCCATATCCATAGCCGAAACAACGGCCGGAGTCTTGTGGCCACCGGATTCAACAAGCCGGCTCAGGGCGACACGCAACATGCGGGCGCTATCGTCAAAACGCTCGGAATAGCGGCCGAGCCAGAACAGGTTTTCAACGACACGCGAAGTCAGGTTGGCGCCGGAACGGACTAGATCGCGCACACCGACGGAAGGTTTCAGCAGGCTGAATTCACTCACCGGGCCATCAGTCAGCACCCAGCAATCTTTCGATGAGCCACCGCGTTGCATTGAAATAATCCGGGTGTTGGCGCCGGTTGCAACCCGGGCCAAGCCGCCTGGCATCACCGAATAGCCCTCCGGCGAGATCACCGCATAGGCGCGCAAACCAACCGGCCGGGCGAGCAAACGACGCTCGTGCGAACGGCTCCAGGTTGGCCCCTGCGACAGATTAATCATTTCCTGAGCAACGTAAGCATGCGGCCGGGCTTCGATACGACGGAGCATTTCTGCCCTCGCCTCACCTTTGAGTTCATGACCAAAAACCGGGTCCATGCGTTGCGTTGGATAAGCCGGTTTGATTACCAGATCGTCAAAGTTTTCCTTGACGTACTCCAGCGCCGGTTTTTCACCGCACCACCAGGTGCCGACCGAGGGCATGGCCAACTCTTCACCAAGCAGCTTGCGGCAGATTGCCGGCAAGAAACCCATTAGCGCCCCGGAAGAAAGCAGACCGCTACCTAAAGCATTGGCCATGACGACCCGACCGGCACGGGCAACATTGAGCAGACCGGGAATCCCCAGCGCCGAATCGCCGCGCAATTCGAGCGGGTCGCAATAGTCATCATCCTGCCGCCGTAAAACGACATGGACGCGCTTCAAGCCTCGCAAGGTCTTGAGGAAAAGCGTATCGCCGCGGACCGTCAGATCCTGCCCCTCGACGAGCGGAAAACCGAGGTAGCGCGCCAGATAGGCGTGTTCAAAATAAGTTTCGTTATAAGGCCCGGGGGTCAGCAGCACGATGTGCGGTTGTTCGTTACCTTCAACCGGCGCCAATGCGGCCAGACCATCCTGCTGATCACGGAAAAAATCGGCGAGATGCTGAACGTGCAGATCTCGGAACATTTCCGGGAAAACCTGCGAGACAATCAGCCGATTTTCCAGCGCATAGCCGGCCCCGGATGGTGCCTGGGTGCGGTCGGCAATTACCCACCATTGGCCATCCGGCGAGCGCGCCAGATCTACCGCGTACTGGTGCAGCCAGGTGCCACCGACCGGCTTGATGCCACGACAGGGCCACAGATAGCCGTGTTGGCCATAGACCAGCGCCGGCGGCAATAAACCCTCAGTGAGCAAGGTCTGCTCGCCATACAGGTCGGCCAGCATGGCATTGAGCAAGGTCGCCCGCTGCGCCACAGCGGCTGATACTTCCGCCCACTCTTCGGGCGGAATGATCAGCGGAACAGGATCAAGCGCCCACGGGCGGTCGGACCCGTTCGGATCGGCGTAAACATTGTAAGTAACACCGTTTTCGAGAATCCGTCGGTCGACGAACTCCAAACGACGGTGCATCTCCTCGGGAACTACCGCATCGAGATGGCTGAAAAATTGCTGCCAGTGCGGACGAACCTCACCATCCGCTGACAACATTTCATCATGGCGGCGAGCGCTTTTCGGGTAAATCGCGAGGAGTGTGCGGGCCATTGAGACTTGGGGGAATTGCGCTGGCAGGCCGTTTCCGGCCATTTATATGCGGCCCGAAGGCCGCAACCCGCATATTCAGGGATTAAGAACGCCGCAAGTCTAGCGTAAACGGGTGCTCGGCGCTGATCTCCGGTGCCCCGACCTGTATCTTGCCCGGTGTGTGACCGAAGCGGAAGAAGCGGGCCAGACGACGACTTTCGGCCTCAAAGGAATTGACCGGGAAGGTGTCGAAACTGCGGCCGCCGGGATGCGTTACGTGGTATTGACAGCCCCCTAGCGAACGCTGCATCCAGGTATCTACCAGATCAAACACCAAAGGCGCATGAATACCAATCGTCGGGTGCAAACAAGACGACGGCTGCCAGGCACGGTAACGTACTCCCGCGACAAACTCGCCGTTGATACCGGTGTTCTGCAAGGGCACGGGTACGCCGTTACAGGTCAGCACGTAACGATCCGGTGCCATGCCCTTGATCTTGACCTGGACGCGTTCGACCGAGGAATCGACGTAACGCACCGCCCCGCCGGCCGAGCCCTCTTCACCCATGACATGCCAGGGTTCGAGGGCGTGGCGCAGCTCAAACTCCATGCCCTTGACAGCAAAATCACCGTATTTCGGGAAGCGGAATTCAAAGTGCGCTGAGAACCATTCAGCCTTGAAGGGGAAGCCGGCGACCTGCATTTCGTCCATCACGTCACGGAAATCCTGCTCGACGTAGAACGGTAGCATGAAGCGGTCATGCAATTCCGTGCCCCAACGAGCCAGACGCGCCGGCTCGTATGGCTCTTCCCAGAAGCGGGCGATCATGGCGCGAAGCAGCAGTTGCTGGGTCAGCGACATGCGGGCATGCGGCGGCATTTCAAAGGCGCGCAGTTCAAGCAGTCCAAGACGACCGGTTGGGCCATCTGGGGAGAACAGCTTGTCGATACAGAACTCGGAACGGTGCGTGTTGCCGGTGACATCGGTCAGCAAATTTCGAAGGATGCGGTCGACCAGCCACGGCTGGACATTTTCACCGGGTTTGGGAATCTGCGCGAAGGCGATTTCCAGTTCGTAGAGGCTGTCGTTACGCGCTTCATCAACTCGGGGCGCCTGGCTGGTCGGACCGATGAACAGGCCAGAGAACAGATAAGACAGGCTCGGGTGGTTATGCCAGTAAGCGATCAGGCTTTTCAGCAGATCCGGCCGCCGCAGGAAGGGCGAATCGCCTGGCGTGGCGCCACCGAGGACAAAGTGATTGCCGCCGCCAGTGCCAGTATGGCGACCATCGACCATGAATTTCTCGGTGGTCAGACGCGTCAAATGCGCCGCATCGTAGAGGTGAGTGGTCTGATCGACCAACTGATCCCAACTCTTCGCCGGGTGAATATTGACTTCGATCACGCCGGGATCCGGCGTCACGCTGTAGTGCGTCAGGCGCGGATCTGACGGTGGCGGGTAACCTTCCATGATGACCGGCATCTGCATCTCTTCTGCGGTCGACTCGACTGCACCGACCAATTCCAGATAATCGTCGAGTTGTTCGGTCGGCGGCATGAAGATGTAGAGCTTGCCTTCGCGTGCTTCCGCACACATTGCCAAACGCGTTACCCAGGCAGCAGATTCCTTGAAGCCGGGGACGGTATGGCTCGGTTTGCCCTTGCCTTTACCTGTGCCGTCGCCTTGACCAACCAGATAGTCGGCACTCGGACCGTTCGTTTCAGCGATAAAAGCGGCCGATTGACGCAACGGCTCGGCAAATTGCCGGCGGATCTCGACGCTGGAACGCAGCGGCGCAGTCGCCTGAGCCGAGTCAGGCGGGTTGACGTAAGGGTAATCGCTCTTCGCGGTCCAAGGTTGCGAATCTATCGGCAAACGATAGCCCATCGCCGAGTCGCCAGGGAACAAGTAGCAGCGTTCAGCACGCAGGAACCAGGGGCCGGTTTGCCACTGACCCCAGGGATTTTTCATGATCGGCAAGGTGTGACCGACGGTGTAGGTCAGCCCCTGCGTGAACACCTTCATCAGGCGAGCCCGTTCGAGTTCATCATCGACCCGCGAATCAAAAGGATCGACGTTGCCTGGCAAGCGGCGCTCGCGCCACATGTAATAGAAGGCATCCTCGAAAGCCGGGAAAACGTACTGCGAATCGAGCGCCAGTTTTTCGGCGACACGCTTCATAAAGCGTTCGGAATGCTCGCTGGTTGCGCCGTAATCACGTCTTTCATTGGCGTAAAGGTCTGGTGAGGTCCAGATCGGCTCGCCATCCTTGCGCCAGAAGCAGTTCAGGCTCCAACGCGGCAGTTGCTCACCGGGATACCATTTACCCTGACCGAAGTGCATCAGCCCATCTGGCGCATATTTTTCCCGCAAGCGATGGAATAGGTCGGCAGCGAACAGGCGCTTTGTCGGGCCGAGCGCTGCGGTATTCCATTCCGCGCCATCTGGGTCGTCGACCGCAACAAAGGTCGGCTCGCCGCCTTGTGTCAAACGAACATCAAGCGTCTGCAAAGTATCGTCAATCTGATGGCCGAGGCTCTCGATTTCGATCCATTGCTCTTCGCTATAGGGCTTGGTGACGCGCGGAGCTTCCCAGACGCGGGTAACTTCCATGTGATGCTGGAAGGTGGTTTCGCACTCATCGATACCGCCCGTCAGCGGCGCGGCCGAGGCGGGTTCCGGCGTACAAGCGAGCGGGATATGGCCTTCACCGGCAAAAAGACCGGAGGTCGGATCGAGGCCTATCCAGCCGGCACCCGGCAGATAAACTTCGCACCAGGCGTGCAGGTCGGTGAAGTCTGCTTCCGGGCCAGAAGGGCCGTCGAGCGATTTCACATCAGCTTTCAACTGAATCAGGTAACCCGAAACGAAGCGGGCGGCGAGTCCCAAATGGCGCAGAACCTGCACCAGCAACCAAGCGGAATCGCGGCAGGAACCAGAACGCTTGGTCAGCGACTCTTCCGGCGTTTGCACACCCGGCTCCATCCGGATGGTATAGCTCAAATCGCTTTGCACCCGCGCGTTGAGGGCCACCAGGAAGTCCACGCTGCGCACTTTTTCGCGCGAGATGCTGGCCATGTATTTCTCGAACATGGGCGTGGCTGGCAACTTGTGGAGGTACGGCGTCAGTTCATGGCGCTCCCAGTCCTCATAGTCAAAAGGAATTTTCTCGGCATGCGGCTCGAGGAAGAAGTCGAAAGGATTGATCACCGACATTTCGGCAACCAGATCGACCTCGACGCGTAGCTCGCGAGTTTTTTCCGGGAAGACCAGGCGAGCCAGGTAATTGCCCTGCGGATCCTGCTGCCAGTTGATAAAGTGCTTCTCCGGGCCAACCTTTAGCGAATAAGAAAGAATGCGCGTCCGGGAATGTGGGCAGGGGCGTAGCCGGATAATCTGCGGCCCGAGGTTGACCAAGCGGTCGTAGGAATAATGCGTGACGTGATTTAGTGCGACGTGAATTGACACGAGTTTGCTCCGTACGAAATGATTAAACTTACTAAGCAAGAGACGAACCATGCCGTAAGCCATTGTTTATTAATAAGTGACAGGCAGTGCAGCACCCTAAATTGACCCGATAACAAAATTAGCGCACCAGACTTGTGCGCAGACCAGCGCAATTGCGGCAACATGAAGGCGTGACGGGTGGTGACCACTACTTTCCCGCCAAACAAGGCAGCAGACGGGCCAGAACTACCGAAGGCTAGAATGTTTCCCACACGGGGTCCGGAAGTTCGGCGAAGCCCTGACGCAGATGTTCGCCCCACTGCTTGCTGATTTGCCCGTAGTAAGCACTTTCCTTCGTAATATTGACATGGCGTTTGATCTTCAAGCCATCACGTTCATAGATCACCAGATCTAGCGGCAGCCCAACCGAAAGGTTGGAGCGAATGGTTGAATCCATCGAAATCAACGCGCATTTGGCAGCCTCGTCGAGCGAAGTTTTCGGGCTGACCACCCGGTCGATGATTGGCTTACCGTATTTCGATTCACCGATCTGAAAATAGGGCGTGTCACGCGTTGCTTCGATGAAATTACCTGCCGCATAAATACTGAAGACGCGCTGCTCCTCGCCTTTAATCTGGCCACCAAGAATCACCGAAGAGGCAAAATCGACGCCGAATTTATCCAGCGCTTCGGCATCTCGGGCATGCACCTCACGCAGACAATCGCCGACATGCTTGGCGGCCTCGAACATGTTTTTGACCTTGTGCAGATTAATACCCTGCGACGATTGCAGCTTTTCCCGCAGGGTATTGACGATGGACTGACTGATCGACAAATTGCCGGCAGTCATCAACACCAACACCCGCTCGCCTTCTTGCTCGAAGACATGCATTTTGCGGAAGGTGTTGATGTGATCGACGCCCGCATTGGTGCGCGAATCGGACAGAAAAACCAGCCCGGCGTCGAGACGCATGGCAACGCAATAGGTCAAGCGGCCTCCGACATCGGCACCAGGAAATCCTGGCTAATGCCGCCACCGATCATGTAAATCCGATCCATAAAGTCGCTCAACCATTCGTGCAGGCCATGCGCCAGGATGTCTTCGACCCGACCGTAATGCAACTGCGCATGCAGCAGACCAACCTGACGTTGGGTTTCGCCGGAATGACGATTCGCCAGCAGATCCAGTGTCTTGACCACGCCATTCATGCAGAAATGCAGCGAACGCGGCATGTCGTCACGCAGGATAAGCAACTCAGTCACCCGTTCGGGCGTAATCACATCGCGATAAACCTTGCGATAGACCTCGAAGGCAGAGACTGAACGGAGCAGCGCACCCCACTGATAAAAGTCGGTCGCCCCTTCATCACCCTGCGGCCGCAGCACGTGATATTTGACGTCGAGAATGCGCGCCGTGTTGTCAGCCCGCTCAAGCAAAGTACCGAGCCGAATAAAGTGATAAGCCTCGTCCTGCAGCAAGGTGCCAAGCGTCGTGCCGCGTGACAGCGAGGAACGCATCTTGACCCACTCAAAGAACTCGCCAATACCCGCATTGAGAATTTGCTCGAAGCTTTTTTCACGGGCTTCCAGCCAAGTTGAGTTCAGCGTTTCCCACATTTCGGCGGTGATAGTACCGCGTACAGCATGGGCATTTTCCCGCGCTAGCCGCAGGCAATTATGGATGGATGCCGGATTATCCGCATCGCTAACCATGAATCTCAGCACATTTTCGGCGTTGACCGCAGCATACTTGTCGTCATAAGCCTCTTCCAGGCTGTTCAGCGCGATGATCGCATTCCAGTTCTGGTTTGCCGCATCAATCGACTGAGGCACCAGAGACATCTGCCAGGTGACATCAAGCAGACGGGCAAGATTTTCGGCCCGCTCGATATAGCGGGAGGTCCAGAAAAGGTGGTCGGCAGTACGAGATAACATGATCAGTCCTCCAAAACCCAAGTGTCTTTAGTACCGCCGCCCTGCGACGAATTCACCACCAGCGAGCCCTCGGTCAGCGCGACACGGGTCAGCCCACCCGGCACCATATCGACACACTTGCCCGAAGACAGCACGAAGGGGCGCAAATCGAGATGGCGCGGCGCAATGCCTGACTCGACAAAGGTCGGGCAATTGGACAAGGCCAGCGTCGGCTGGGCGATATAACCATCCGGCTTGGCGATCAGCAACTGGCGGAAACGCTCGATTTCAGCCTTGGTAGCCGCCGGACCAACCAGCATGCCGTAACCGCCAGCCCCATGCACTTCCTTGACGACCAGCTCCGGCAAGTGCGCCAGCACGTAATTCAGTTCATCAGGATTGCGACACATATGAGTCGGAACGTTGTTCAGAATCGGTTCTTCGCCAAGGTAGAAACGAATCATTTCCGGGACATAAGGATAAATCGATTTGTCGTCAGCCACGCCGGTGCCAACCGCATTGGCCAGGGTCACGTTGCCGGACTGGTAGGCACGGAGTATCCCCGGCACACCCAAGGAAGAATCTTCACGGAAAACCGTTGGGTCCATGAAATCATCGTCAATACGACGGTAGATCACATCGACGCGTTGCGGACCCTGCGTCGTCTGCATATAAACCACTTCATCCTTGACGAAGAGGTCACGCCCCTCGACTAGTTCGACACCCATTTGCTGGGCGAGGAAAGTATGTTCAAAGTAGGCGCTGTTGTAAGCGCCTGGCGTCAGCACGACGACGGTGGGGTCACTCACACCCTTCGGCGCAACGGCCCGCAGCTTTTCCAGCAGCATGTCAGGGTAATGCTGAACCGGAGCCACCTTATGTTTGGCGAAAAGTTCCGGGAAGAGACGCATCATCATCTTGCGGTCTTCAAGCATGTAGGAAACGCCCGACGGTACGCGCAGATTATCTTCCAGAACGTAACTCTCACCGGCACCGGCGCGAACCATATCGACCCCGGCGATATGTGCGTAGATTTGGCCAGGCAGATTAATCCCCTGCATGACCGGACGGTATTGCGCGTTGTTCAGCACCTGCTCGGCCGGCACCTTGCCGGCCTTGAGGATTTCCTGATCGTGATAAACATCGTGCAGGAACATGTTGAGTGCTTTGACCCGCTGACGCAGGCCGCCCTGCATCGATTTCCATTCGGCCGCCGGAATAATGCGCGGGATGATGTCGAAGGGAATCAGTCGCTCCTTCCCCGACTCCTCGCCATACACGGCAAACGTAATGCCAACCCGGTGAAAAGCCAGATCGGCTTCCGCCCGCTTGCGCTCAATGCGCTCAGGCGGTGTCGCCTTGAGCCAGTTGTCGTAACCTTGGTAATGAGCACGAACGCCGCCATTGGCGTCCATCATTTCGTTATAAAAGTTCATTTTTGACTCGTCGCTGAGGATGCTCTCGGTACTAATTCAGCAGGTTCCGTGCCATAGACCAAAACCACATAAAATCATGCAATTAAGATTTTACAGCAGAAGCCGGCGCCCCATCTCGGTGCAGGCCATTTCAAAGTGGTGCAAATAAAAAAACCCGCCGGATCACTCCGGCGGGTTTCGATCAGTTGAAACGCCGAAGTGCTTAAGCGCGTTCGAAGATCGCTGCAATACCCTGGCCACCACCAATACACATCGTCACCAGGCAGTACTTGCCGCCGACGCGCTGCAGCTCATACAGAGCCTTGGTCGCGATGAAGGCACCAGAGCAGCCAACTGGGTGACCGAGGGCAATTGCGCCGCCGTTCACGTTAGTTTTGGCCGGATCCAGACCGAGCACCTTGGCAACAGTCAGTGCCTGAGCGGCAAAGGCTTCGTTGGATTCGATCACATCCATCTGATCCAGCGTCAGGCCGGCTTTTTTCAGTGCCAACTTGGTTGCCGGAATCGGGCCTTCGCCCATGATGTCGTTCGGCACGCCGGCAACAGCATAAGAAACCAGGCGGGCAATTGCCTTCTGGCCAGACTTGGCAGCCACATCAGCCGCAGCCAGCACGAAGAAAGCCGCGCCGTCATTGATACCGGAAGCGTTACCGGCGGTGACCGTACCGTCTTTCTTAAAGGCCGGCTTCATCTTGGCCAGACTTTCCATCGTGGTATTGGACTTGACGTGCTCGTCGGTATCAAACACCACTTCACCCTTACGGGTTTGCTTGACGATTGGCACGATCTGCGACTTGAAGCGACCTTCAGCAATCGCAACAGTCGCGCGACGCTGTGATTCAACCGCCAATGCATCCTGCTCTTCACGGGTGAAACCATGTTTGGCAGCCAGATTTTCTGCAGTGATACCCATGTGGCCAACGCCGAACGGGTCGGTCAGTACGGCAACCATGGAGTCAATCGCCTTGGTATCACCCATGCGGGCACCGCTACGCAGAGCCGGCAGCATGTAGGTCCCCTTGGACATAACTTCAACGCCACCGCCGATGCCGTAGTCAGCGTCACCCAGCATGATGTTCTGGGCCGTAGTGATGATCGCTTGCAGGCCGGATGAGCACAGACGGCTCACTTGCATGGCCACAGATTCCATCGGCAGGCCAGCCTGGATGGAAGCAACCCGTGACACGTAAGCGTAACGGCCATCGGTCGGGATGCAATTACCGACGGTAACGTAGTTGATCAGCTGGGGATCGATACCGGAGCGAACAACGGATTCCTTCATGACGATACCGGCCAATTCGCTGGCTTCGAAATCGGCCAGGGCACCACCGAAAGCACCGATAGGGGAACGGACTGCGCTCAGAACGACAACTTCTCTGCTCATATTAAATCTCCTGATTAAATTATTCAGCCCACCAGACTGGCAAGCCCCAACAAAAACAGCACCAACATCCACAACACCGCGGCTCGCCAAACGAGTCCAACGGCACTCTGCATAAAATCAACATCAGCCGGGTCGCCCAGACCCAGCTCAGCCCGATCAGAGACTTCGACGCCATCGGCAATCGGACTGCCTAACCGAACTCCCAGCGCACCAGCACCACTGGCCAGAACAATACCCATATCACGTTCTGGCCACTGCGCTGGCTGAGTGCGCCAGCAGTAAACTGCATCCTCAAAATCACCGACAATTGCAAACGCCGAGGCGGTGGCTCGAGATGGCAACCAGTCGATGATACCGAAAACTTGCCGTGAGAATATGGAAAAATCGTTGTGCTCTGCAGCATTTCCACGCCCCCAGCGTTCGCGAACAATGGCTGAGAGTCGATACAACACGGCGCCACAAGGGCCGGGCAGAATGACAAACCAGAGCAGAACGGCAAAGACATGTCGATGCGATGCAACCAAGGCCGCTTCGATCGAAAGCCGGGCAATTTCGGCCGAGCTAAGTTCGTAGCTTGAACGCCCCTGCCATTCAGCTAGCAACTGACGAGCTCGCGGCAGATCACCCAGGCGCAAGGCCACTTGAATTTCAGTGTAATAGTGGCTGAATTGACGAAAGCCCATGGTCAGGTAGAGGACCCCAACATTTAGCCCCCAAGCGAGAATCGGGCTGATTGAATAGAGCAAAGCGTAGAGCGCGCCGAGGAGCAAAACAGGGAAAAGTACCGCGAGGCACCAAGCGAGTACGCCATGTTGATAGGCGCCCGCGTTGAAACGGGACTCAATGAAATCTGCCCAGGCACTGAGTGGCGCAACCACCGCGCGACGATAATTCAGAGGGTGCAGCTGCTCGATGAGAAAAACTGCGATCAGCGAGATGAGACTCATGGGGAACCAGTGATTGCCTGAGGTTGGCTTGTTTATTCGCTAAAACGCCACCATACCACAAGCTCAGGCGGGATGCAGACCCAGGCGCTCGGTCAGCGAGCGGATCATGCCGGCGGTGGCGCCCCAGATAAAATAATCGCCATAGGGCATGGCAAAGTAGTTACGCAGCGCGCCGCGATGATGGATCGAATGGCGTTGGTGATTGGCGGGGTCGAGCAAAAAGGCCAGCGGCACTTCAAACACTTCGGCCACCTCGAAGGGGTCGGGCTGCAGCTCAAACGGCGGCTGCACCACGCCGACTACTGGCGTAACGCGAAAGCCCGTGCCGGTTCGGTACTCCGGCAAAAAACCAAGAATTCGGATGTGCGCGCGCGACAGGCCGATTTCCTCCTCTGTCTCACGCAGCGCCGTGTGAATCGGAGATAAATCCTCCACTTCAACCCGCCCACCAGGAAAGCTGATCTGCCCGGCGTGATCCCGCAGGTGCGCGGTACGCTGGGTGAGCAGCACCGTATGCCCGGTATCGCGCAGGATAATGGGAAACAACACCGCCGCCGAGGTCAGCGGCAAGTCTTCCCCACCCTCTTCCTGGACAAAATCGCCTGCCAGTGGTTCCAGCAAAAGGCTGGCTTGCAAGCGTTCAAGATCAAAACTCATGCCGCCGTAGAATCTTCCTCAATTTCAGCGTGGACCGCAGCAAGTGCGTCCTGCAACGTCTCTTCCGACAAATAATTGATCGATGTTGCCACCATGTCGGCCGCTTCAACGGCGCCAAGCGGCAAGCGTTTGCTGTCGAGGCTGGCAATCAATGCGGTGGCGGCACCAACGACGCGCAAAATGGATTGCCGCTCGCTCATCAGCATTTCCAGCTCACTGCGCAATAGCGCTATTTCCTGTTCACGTTGCGGCATTTTCTCTCTCCTAAAATCGTTTTTTGAGCGTCATGGTATTGCCGTCACGCTGCATATCCATGCGGTTAAGAAAGCTCATTCCCAACAAGGCAATGGGCAATTCTGTCTGGTGAATCAGTGCCTCGACATTGTGCATCGTCACGTCACCAACCTGTACCGTATCGAGCTGAATCTTGCTGACCATTGTCTGGCCATTGGCGGTTTGCGACACACCCTTCTGGCCGCTATTGAAATCTAGCCCCATCCGGCGGGCATCAGCCGCACCGAGGGAAATCATCGTCGCCCCGGTATCAACCAGGAAACGAACCGCAGCTCCATTGATCCGTCCGCTGGTATAAAAGTGGCCGCGCGAATCAGCTGCCATGACGACCTTACCGGCAGCATCGCTCGATGCAGTACCAATTGCGTGCTGCCCGACACGCAACGGACGTTTTTTACCGGCGATCTCGATAATCACCTGATCGCCCTGAATCGACACCACTTTGACCCCGTCCAGCGCTTGTCCAATGGCCACAGATTGGGGTTCTCCACCGTTAAGCATCAACATCGCCTTGCTGCCCATAATGCCGGCCAGGCCCACATCCTGTGCCGAAACAGCGGTGGAAAACAAGCCGGCGCACAGGGTGAGAAGCGTAGAATAATGCTTCACTTTTCTGCCCATTCCACTGCCATGCAACCAGTCGCCATTTTTCGCCACTCTCCCACTGAAGGTCCAGGCTATTTTGCCATATTCCTTGAGCAGCAAGGGATTCCATGGCGACTGATTGCCATTGATGCAGGGGAAACCATCCCGATAAGCGTCGACGGATTTTCCGGCCTCTGCTTCATGGGCGGCCCGATGAGCGTCAATGATCCACTGCCCTGGATAGATTCAGTTTGCGCCCTGATCCGTGATGCCGTGGCAAAAAATGTACCGGTTATCGGCCATTGTCTGGGTGGGCAATTATTGAGCAAAGCCCTGGGCGGCGCGATCACGCGCAACCCGGTGAAGGAAATTGGCTGGAGCGAAGCACACGGTGAAGCCAGCACAATTGCCGGGCAATGGCTAGGCCCTTTCGCCGGCAAAAGTGGCACGATCTTTCAATGGCACGGTGAGACTTTTAGCCTCCCGAGCGGCGCGACCCGATTGTTGGCCAACGACTATTGCGCCAACCAGATGTTTGCGCTCGGCCCGCACCTCGGCATGCAATGCCACGTCGAGATGACGCCGGAAATGATCGCCACTTGGTGTGGTCAATGGGCCGACGAAGCGATTGCCGTCGCTGACCACCCCAGCGTCCAGACGCCGGAAGCCATGCAACGAGAAATGACGGCGCGCCTGCCCGTGATGCGTCAGCTTTCCGAGCAGCTCTACTCGGTGTGGATCAAGGGATTACCGCGCTGAAAACCAGCGCCTGAATAGCAAAACGGGCCGTTCAGCGGCCCGTTTTGCTATTTGACCATTTTTGGCGGTCGACCGTAGTAATTGACCTAATCGCGGAAGTTGCCGTACTTGACCGGAAAGTCGGTAATCGACTTGGTGATCAAGGCAATACACGCCTGCAGATCATCGCGCTTGGCGCCCTGCACCCGCACTTCGTCGCCCTGAATCGAGGCCTGAACCTTGATCTTGCCGTCCTTGATCAGCTTGACCATTTTCTTGGCCAATTCAGACTCAATACCATCCTTGATCTTCAATTCCTGCTTGACCTTGTTGCCGGATATTTTCTGGATAGTCTGGTGATCGAGACGCTTGGTGCTCTCTTTTTCCTTCTTTTCCATCGCCGGGAAGAGCAAATCCTTGATCTGATCAATCTGGAAGTCCGAGTCACCCCATAGCGTGATGACTTTGTCCTTCTCGTTCAGTTCGAGCTTGGCGGTCGTCCCCTTGAAGTCGTAGCGATTCTCGACTTGACGGCT
>Ga0136636_10001107_pt1 | contig 15334 bp, 13 predicted proteins | sample AntDrymUQ8522106_2_FD_104653 | JGI IMG/M metagenome (GOLD analysis project Ga0136636, IMG submission 104653) | Polar desert sand microbial communities from Dry Valleys, Antarctica - metaG UQ852 (21.06) | ecosystem: Environmental > Terrestrial > Soil > Desert | place: Antarctica: Dry Valley... | reverse complement strand
GGAAGACAATGAAAGTACGATCATTAAAATGTTAAAAGCAGGAGCAAAGGGTTATTTGTTAAAAGACATGTCTCCAGATATTCTTTTTGACGCCATCAATATTGTCCATGAAAAAGGAACTTTTTACACCGATTTATTGACCCAAAGTCTACTAAAAATTAAAACAGAGGAGAAATTTATGGTAGACCTTCTAGAAGCTTTAAAAGGCCGAGAGGTGGAGTTTATTAAATTGGCTTGTTCCGAACTTACTTACAGAGAAATTGCAGAAAAAATGTATTTGAGTCCTCGTACTATAGATGGATACAGAGATTCTGTTTTTATTAAATTGAATGTTAAAACCCGCGTAGGAATCGTTTTGTTCGCCCTAAAACATGATTTATGCTAAATAGGGTGATTTAACCCGCAATAGAAATCGAAAAATGATTTAATTTTGGTCTTACAAAACACACACTTATTTGATGAAAAGAAGAAAGTCGATTATTAATCGACTTTTTTCTTGTGGAATAGGCTGAAGCACCTTTTTCTAAATCCTTTTGCGTTTAGTTCCTCATGAGTAAAATATCTTTCAACTTCCTCATACCAATCGTCGCAGAGGTTTTAAATCTATTTTCAGGCGGTACCAAACTACTTTCTACATTAGGATCTATTAAATACAGTTCGCAATCTTTTTTAATATAATGGATCAAACCAGCTGCAGGATAAACTTGCAAAGAAGTTCCGACAACGACTAAAATATCAGCATTTTCTACAATCTTAATCGCATTATCCATTTCATTTACCGCTTCTCCAAACCAGACAATATGTGGTCTCAATTGCACCCCATCTAAGTTGAGATCCCCAATATTTAGATCTTTTTCCCAGGGAATAATGGGAAATTCTGTAGTAATAGGTCTCGCTTTTTTTAATTCTCCATGAAGATGAAGAACTTTAGAAGATCCCGCTCTTTCATGCAAATCATCTACATTTTGCGTAATAATTTCTACCTTAAAAAAGGCTTCAAGTTCTGCTAAGATCAAATGCGCTTCATTGGGTACCACCTCAATAAGCTGCCTTCTTCTCGCATTATAAAAATCTAAAACCAATTTCGGATTTCGTTCAAAACCTTCCGGACTTGCTACGTCTTCAATTTTGTGATTTTCCCACAAACCACCTGAATCTCTAAAGGTTTTAACGCCACTTTCCGCAGAAATTCCCGCACCAGAGAGTACAACTAAATTTTTTTTCATGGATTTTTTTTAAAAATACTAATTTTCAGAGTAGAATTGTGAGTAAAAATAAGAAAGATAAAAAATCTTACTTATTTTTGTTAAAATCGAAAGAAGATCGAAGATGGAATTAAAATTAACCTTTAGAAAAGCCGAAATTGAAGACACCGAAAATATCTGGAAAATCATCCAGGAAGCCATAGAAAGACGCCGAATTGAAGGAAGTAGACAATGGCAAGATGGTTATCCAGATTTAGAGAGCATAAAATTAGATATCCAAAATAAAGTTGGCTTTGTTTACGAACAAGGAAAAATAATCATTGGTTATGCTGCCATAATTTTTGAAATTGAACCTGCGTATGAAAGTATTGAAGGATCCTGGGAAAGTTCCGGAAGTTATGCCGTGGTTCACAGAGTGGCAGTTTCAAACGATTTTGTGGGAAAAGGAATCGCCTCTCAACTTTTTCTGAAGGTAGAAAATTTTGTAAAATCTAAAAATATATTCACCATAAAAGTGGATACCAACTTTGATAATATCCCGATGTTGAAAATATTCGAAAGATTAAACTATAAATATCGCGGTCTAGTATTTTTTCGCGGTTCAGCCAGACAGGCATTTGAAAAAATCCTTACTCCACAATAGTTTACTTAGCAAAATGAAGTGGCGCAATCTTTCTTAAACTGCGCTTTATTCCTTAAATTTGTATGATAAAAATACTAGAAAAATGGCAAAAAAAGCGATTTTAGCGATTTTAGATGGATGGGGTTTAGGTCTGGATCCAAAAATTTCTGCACTTGCACAGGCAAAAACACCTTTTATTGATTCCTGTTTGCAAAATTTTCCAAATACTACTTTAGAAGCAAGTGGAATTGCAGTAGGCCTGCCTTTTGGTCAAATGGGAAATTCCGAAGTAGGTCATATGAATTTGGGAGCCGGAAGAGTTGTTTATCAAAATTTAGTGAAACTTAATATTGCGGTAGAGAATGCGACTTTAGGCAAAGAAAATACCATCACACGTGCTTTTGAATATGCTTTAGAAAACAAGAAAAATGTACATTTTATTGGTTTGGTTTCAGATGGTGGAGTTCATTCCCACATCAATCATCTCAAAGGACTCTTAACCGCTGCTCATGAATTTGGATTAAAAGATAATGTTTTTGTTCATGCATTTACAGATGGCCGTGATTGCGATCCGCATTCCGGAAAAGGTTTTATTACAGATTTAATTGATCACATGAACGTAACCACCGGGAAATTAGCGACCGTTATTGGTAGATATTACGCCATGGATCGGGATAAAAGATGGGAACGTGTAAAATTAGCATACGACGTAATGGTGAATGGAATTGGTGAACAAACTCATGATATTTTAGGATTAATAGAAAAATCTTATCATGATGGAATTACAGATGAATTCTTAAAACCCATGGTTTGCCAAAAAGAAAGCAATTTACCCGTGGCAAAAATTGAGCATGATGACGTCGTTTTCTGCTTTAATTTCCGCACAGATCGAGGTCGGGAAATTACACAGGTTTTGTCTCAGTTTGATTATCCCGAATATGGAATGAATCACTTAAGTTTATATTATGTCACAATGACGAATTACGATAAGGATTACACAAACGTTCACGTAGTTTTTGATGAAAAAGTCCTCACAGAAACGATGGGCGAAGTTTTGGAAAAAAATCATAAAACCCAAATTCGAGTAGCAGAGACAGAAAAATATCCACACGTGACCTTTTTCTTTTCAGGCGGCCGAGAAGAGCTGTTTGAAGGTGAGAAAAGAATTTTATGTCCGAGTCCAAAAGATGTTCCCACTTATGACTTTAAACCAGAAATGTCCGCTTTCGATATTACAGAAAAAATAATTCCCGAAATTGAAAATGAAACTGCAGATTTTATCTGTTTAAATTATGCAAATACAGATATGGTTGGACACACCGGTGTTTTTGAAGCTGCCGTGAAAGCCGCAGAAACCGTAGATAATTGTATTCAAAAAGTGGCAACTGCAGCATACGAACACGGATATGCGGTATTTATTTTAGCTGATCACGGGAATTCTGATGTCATGATCAATCCGGATGGAAGTCCAAACACGCAACATTCTACCAATTTAGTTCCTTTTATTGTAATGGATAAAGACCGAATTTGGAATTTAAAAGCCGGAAAATTAGGTGATGTAGCGCCTACAATTTTATCCGTCATGGGAGTTGCAATTCCTGAAGTGATGTCGGGCGAAATATTGGCGAGTTAAGTGGCAGTACCTGAATAATCATATTTACAGATAGAAATATCTTATCCAAACGGCTTCATCGGCCGTTTTTTTTATTCAAAATTTTCTTCTTTTCCTACCTTCTAAAATAAGTGCAGACAAAACGAAAAATTAACTTCATAAGCACATACATTTATTCTGCCAATTGCAGATAATGCACTTGGAAACATAAATTTAGGTCATATTATAAAACTATTAAGAAACATATAAATAATTATCTATTGTTTTTATATCTTTATAATTAAATCCATAATTTCATCCGCTTTATTGATTTATAAAAACTGGTTAAAAAAAAACGCGATTACCATGTTCTTAATTAAAAATTCTTTTTTTAAATTTTTTTGTTATTCTTTCCTTTTATTGAATTCTGCAAAATTTAATGGGCAAGACTTACAGAAAGTTATTTCTACCCTGAAAACTGAATTGAGTAAAAATCCCGAGGATAAAAGAAAAGCCTCTATTTATTCTGATCTCACCTGGTATTATTCCAGTGTCTCCGTGGATTCCGCACTTTTCTATGGAAAAAAAGCTGTTTTTGCCTCAGAAAAATTGAAGGATTCTACTCTTTTATCTCAAATTTATAGTGATTTAGGAGCAGTGCATTTCCGAAATAACGATTTTAAAAACTCCGAAAAAAATTATCTGAAATCTTATCAAATCAGAAAAATTATAAACAATGAAGCGGGAATTGCAAAACTTAATAATAATTTAGCCTCTGTTTACCAAAGTACCTTTCAATATAAAAAAGCCATGACCATGTATTTGGAGGCACTTCGGTATTTTGAGAGTAAGGAAGATATTAAAAACGTGAACGCTACAAAAGCCAATATTGGATTACTTTTTGTCGATTTAAAGGATAATGCAAACGCAATAAAATACATCACGGAAGCAATTAGATATTTTGAAGGTTTAGAAAAAACGGTAGAAACAGAAAATAAACTTTGTGAAAATTATCTGAATCTCGGCAAAGCCTATCAAATGAAAAAGGACTTCCTGGAAGCGGAAAAATATTACAACAAAAGTGCAGAAATCTGCAGCAAAGTTGGGAACAAGCAAGGTTTTGCTTTTTCCAATCGAAATTTGGCAAATTTAAATCTACTGACACAAAAAGACTCTTTAGCAGCCATCAATTTAAAAATTTCTGCAGATGCGCGCAAAGAATTCAATTCAAAAATAGATCTGGAAAGCAACGATATTGATGTGGCACAAAACCTTATTGTACAGGGAAAATTGGCAGAAGCGAAAGAAATATTGCTTAAAATAGTTCCCGTTTTCGAAACAGAAAATTCTAAAGATAATCTTCTGTCGACCTACAAATTATTGACCAACATTTATCATAACACAAATCAAACAGACAGCGCATATCTTTATTTTGAAAAGTACATCGCCTTAGATGAAGATTTAGTGAATACGGCAGTAAACAAAGACAGCTCCGAAATGGAGAAAAAATACCAAAGTATAAAAAAAGACAATGAGATTTTGGCAGAAAAATCCAAAGTTTTCAAAAGAAACGTGGTTGTTTTTTCTCTTCTTGGACTGTTACTTTTAGGTTTTATATACTACAAAAACCGGCAACATAAAGAAAAAATTAAATTACAAAAAGAGATTCTTCATCAGCAGGATTTGGCAACAAAAGCTGTAATGAATGCGGAAGACAATGAAAGGAAAAGAATGGCAAATCATCTGCATGACGGAATTGGCCAATTGCTCACGGCAGCAAATATGAACGTAAATGTTTTAGAAGATTATAAAAATGACGAAAGTAATTTTAAGAAAATTTTAGGCAATACAAAAAATATTTTATCTGAGGCGATGACAGATGTACGAACTCTTTCTCATCAAATAATGCCCAATATGTTGATTAAAAATACCTTGTCTAATGCATTGCGGGATTTGATTGAGAAAACGACTTCACCTCGGTTGCTTATTTCTCTTAAAATGGAAGGACTGGATCAAAATTTAGATCAAAATATTCAGGTGGTATTGTACAGAACCATTCAGGAATGTATCAACAATACCATTAAACATGCAGAAGCAAGTAAAATATCAATCACCTTAATTCAGGATCATAATAAAATTTTTGCGGAATTAGAAGACAATGGAAAAGGATTTAATCCATTAAAAGGAAATATCAAGAATGAGGGAATGGGTTTAGATAACATCAAATCTCGGATCAATTTTTTGAAAGGAAATATCAGTATAAAAAGTGCAGAAAATCAAGGAACTAAAATAACATTGGATATTCCAATTTTGATGTAATTTTACTCTCTTAGGAAAAAACGAAAATATCATGACAAACATTGTAATCATAGACGACCACAATATTATCATCGAAGGGATAGAAATGCTATTGGGTTTGGAAAAAAACATTAATATTTTAAAAACTTATAATGATGGCTGTGCTTTTTTGGAGGACTTAAGATGTTCTAAAATAATTCCTGATATCATGCTCATGGATTTAATGATGCCCAATATTAATGGTTTCGAATGTGCGAAAATAATACGGCAGGAATTTCCCGAAATAAAAATCATCATACTTTCTATGAATTGCGACGCGAAGATGGTCTATGAATTAATAGAGAAAGTTGGAGTTTGCGGTTATTTGTCGAAAAACATCACCAGAAATGAACTTGTAGCAGCTTTAGAAGATGTAAAACTGGGTTATATTCACCTGTCTGAAGAAGCACAAAATGCCTTGAATTCTTTTAAAAAGAAACTCATCGCGTATCCAGAAATTAAACTGTCCTGTAGAGAAAAAGAGATCGTAAAATTGATCATAAATGGCAATACAAATAAGGAAATAGGTAATCAACTTTGTATAAGTGAAAGTACTGTAGAAACCCATCGAAAAAATATTTACCGAAAAACAGAAGCACATTCTGTCCCAAAATTAATTCAAATAGTAAATGATTTAAATTTATTGGGAAACATCCATTAAAGTCCCAATTCCTTGGTAGAAACGCAATTAACTCAGAAAAATTTTTATCTAGCCTCAAATATTTGAGGTTTTTTTTATGCGAAAAATACCCACTTCAGGGTAGGTGTTTTTTTTCTACACGCTTTAGATTTGTAAAATATAAACAATCAAAAAATCAACAAAATGAAAACAAAATTACTTTCCTTAATGTTTGCATTAATAGCAACATTTACACTCAATGCTCAAACCTGGACAATGGTTGGAGATCCTCCAATGAATAGTATAATTCAAACAATTGCCGTAGACAGTGGAAATAAAATGTACGTGGCAGGAGTTTTCTCTTACGGTCCTGTAAGCACTGGCAAAACATTTGTTGCTAAGTGGGATTTCGTTGATTGGGCCGATGTGGGAAATTTTAATGGAAATGGTTCTATCGATAAAATGGTGATTAGTGGAGATAATAAAATCTACATTATGGGGGGGTTTAAAAATCCTGCCGGAAAATACTATATTGCCACTTACAATGGTACTTCTTGGGTGGCATTAGGAAGTTTAGTAAGCAGCAATCCTATCGTAGATATGGTAATAGATGGTAATACCATTTATATTGCAGGAAATTTTACAAGCACTGTAGACGGACAAACTTATTATATTAGTAAATGGGATGGAACTTCTTGGTCACAAGTAGATACTGGTGTTTTTAATGGTACCGTTAATTCTCTATCCATAGATAAAGATCATAATTTAAACGCTGGAGGTAACTTTAAAAATAATTTTGGGTTTTATTGTATCTATAAACTAAGTGGCTCTTCCTGGACAGAAGTAGGAAAATTAAAGTCCTCTTATGCCATCGAAAAGATTTTATGTGACAAATTGGGTAAAGTTTATGCGCAACATGCCTATAATGGTCCAGGCGGATTAGCGGCTGTATTATCCCGTTATAAATTAGAAGATAATACGTGGAGCGTATTAGACCTTACTGGCTACACACTTTTATACGTAGATCGTGTGAACAATGTTTATGCAAGTAATTACCAAACTAATTACAAAGTATTTTCTCCAAATTTAAGTTCGGGAGAAGTTAAAAATGTATACTTTCCTTATCCTGGTTCAGTAAACGCAATTTCAATGGACAAATTTGGATACCCATTACTAGGTTCTTTTAAGAGTGCTCAAAATGCAAGTACTTATGGTGTATTGAAATCTTCAGAAGCCGTTGGTCTAAGTACTAATAATGATGAGCTAAAAAATTCTGGAATTATTTTTCCTAATCCCTCAACAGGAATTTTCAAAGTCCAAAGTGGGGAAAATATAGATTCTATAGGAATTTTTGATGCAACTGGCAAATTAATAAAACAGATTCTAACAAAAAGCAAAGAAACCGAAATTAATTTAACAGGTTCGCCAAAAGGGGTTTACTTCATAAAAATCGGTTCTGGTAAAAACCAAACTTCTCAAAAATTAATTTTAAAATAACCGACAGATATTCTTTTAAAGACCTCAAATATTAGAGGTCTTTTTTAGTCCAAAAATTTAAAAATACCCAACTGAGGGTATAAAATTTTATCGTATTTGAAATAATTTTACAACAGTTGAAAATCACAAAAAAATGAAACTTAAAAAAACACTTATTGCCATATTCGCATTCACTTGCTTGGCAATTACAGCTCAGCAAACCGGATTTAATATTCTGGAGAAAGATTATGACATATCCCGTAAAGCCAAAAAAGGCTATCTCGGCGGTGTAGAAACCAAAGAAAATGGAGCTTTTGACATGATCTATTTCTTGCCTTCTTCCAAAAGAAAGGTAAAAATAGAAACTTATTCCTTTGATAAAGAAGCAAATCTTACCAATACCTTAAAAGATGAGTGGGAAATTGAAAAAGCCAGAAAGCGCTACAAAGGTCTAACTTACAAAGGAGATCTTTTAATCAATAAAGCAATCTCCGTTAGTTCCAATATGATGGGAAAACTCGTTTACAAAAACCGAGAGGTTACGGCAAAATATAATTGGCTTGCAGGCGGTTACGTGAAAAAAGTAAAAATGCTTGATAAACAGAGGCTTGCTAATGAAAATGGAGACGAATATCTTTTTGGTGGCGCCTATGAAGTAGAAAGAGACAGTGCAATTTTGGTCATGGGATTCCCTTACAATAAAGAAAAAGCTGACTTTTCCAAAATGGATCTGATAAAAGTAGACAATACAGGAAAAATCACCAACTTATCTGTCATCAATACTGGTTATCAGATGCGTCCTGTTTTTTCCAGACCCTTATTAGATGATGACAGTAAAAATATTGAGAATGATGATCTACCAAGAGATTGGATCCATATTATGTCTCCGGCAAAAGGTACTGCAGGAGCACCGAACGAAATGACGTACTTTCGAATTTCGCCTGAAGGAAAAATTAAAGAAAACTTTAAATTTATGGCTCCAACAGCGGGATATAGAATCATTAATGCCTATGAAAAAAACGGCGAAGTTATTTTGTATGGTTTAGGAATTAAGAAAGACGGAAAATCCACAGAAGAAATATTAGGATCTGCAGTCTCTGCAACCAGCATGGACAGTGAAGAAATTGAACAGACGAAAGGTGGTTCCTCTGCAGCAGAAAATATTATTGGAAAAGTGAGCGGTTTAGGTGGCTTGATCAGCGCGGCCAAAAAAACAGTCAACGTAGTTTCTGGAAAAGAAGAAATGATGCCAAGTCAAGACGCCTTGGACGCGATGATGGACGAGAAAAAATATACGGACTTTATCATGTGTAAAATTTCTGGCGGCAAAGCTTCTGTAGTTCGTGCAACACCAATCGAAGAATTGAATCAAAAAGCAGTTGCAGGTCCAGACATGAAAAAAGCCCTTGAATTTGATGGTAAGAAATTTAAAACCAATAATTTCCAAATATTAAACGATGGATCCATGCTCCTTAGCTTTCAGGATTTCAAAAAAAACAACAACCGCGGCGGCGGAAATAAATTTTTAAACACTTTGGCGGGAGTACAGACCAGTTCCAGTGGAAAAAAATATGACCGTGTTTATGAAGGTTTATACATGCTCCATTTTAGTCCAGAGGGTCAATTGAATAAGAATTACACCGTTTTACTGGATCAGAAAAATAAAAAAGGATTCTTTAATAACTCCCCAATGACAGCTGATAATTTCCCTGCAATCAGTTATATTATCCAAAGCAAAGACGGTAAATCTGTCAATTGGATCATGGAAATGGTGAAGGCTATTGATAAAGATACCGATTTCAGCAGCACCATGAACTTTAATGGATCCAGTACAAATACCACAACCACAACTTATGCACCTTTTTATAGCATTGAATATGGCAAATTGGATTTACAGTCCGGCAAATCATCAGAATTTAAAACTTTGGGCGATTTAGAAAAAAAGAAATATTACCTCTACGATAAGTACAACCGGATAGAAATTGGTGATTATACTTACTTTTTCAGCGAAACTCCTAATGGTGACAGAATGTTGATCTCTAGAATGAATATTAACGAATAACCATAAGAAAAAACGTGATTTCCACACTTGATCAATGACTGGTTTACCAAAATTTTTCGGGTGTGGTTTTTTATTTGAATTAAAAACCGAACTCAAGATGAGTAGAATACGATTTTTTTTGACAAAGTTTTTTATAATTCTAAAAGAAGGAGGCGCCTTATAAATTCACTTTTTTTTAAAGAGCGAGCAAATTTTATTTTCAGAAAATAAGAAGTTTGTCTTTATTATAGAGTATTAATATGCTCATAAAAGTTTTTGAAGATAATTCTGCACTATGCATAAGATAATAAATTTAGTATATTTGTTTTTTTAAAAAGTAAAGAACATGTATAATAAATTAGTAAGAGTAGAGGTGATGCGTAATCTTGGAAAAGAGGTTACAGACTTCATTGGTACTTATTTAACTCCTGTAGAAAAGATTTGGCAGCCCACCGATTTTTTGCCAGATCCATCTGCAGTTAGTTTTAAATATGATGTAGAAGAACTTCAAACCTTTGCTCAGGAAATGGATTACGATCTTTTCGTTACCTTAATCGGAGATTGTATTACAGAAGAAGCGTTACCGACCTATGAATCTTGGTTAATGGGAATTGACGGCGTAAATCAAGAAGAACATTCCGGATGGGCACAATGGATCAGAAGCTGGACAGCAGAGGAAAATCGCCACGGAGATTTGCTCAATAAATATCTTTATCTCTGCGGAAGAGTAAATATGCGTGAAATAGAAATTACAACTCAATATTTAATTCAGGATGGATTGGATATTGGTACCACCATGGATCCTTACAGAAATTTTGTCTACACCAGTTTTCAGGAAACCGCAACCAATGTTTCCCACAGAAGAGTAGGATCGCTTGCGAAACAAACCGGCAACACCAAACTGGCAAAAATGTGTGGTATGATTGCTGCAGATGAAGCCAGACACGCCAAAGCTTATAAACATTTTGTCACCAGAATTTTTGAAATTGACCCTTCCGAAATGATGCTCGCTTTTGAAGACATGATGCGCAAAAAAATTGTAATGCCTGCACATTTAATGCGGGAATCTGGTCAAAAAGCTGGAGAACTTTGGTCGCATTTTTCAGATGCTGCACAAAGAGCGATGGTTTACACGGGTCATGATTACATCAACATTTTAAGTGAATTGCTAGATGACTGGAAAATTGAACACATCACAGGATTAAACGAACAGGCAGAAAAAGCACAGGAATATTTAATGAAACTTCCTGGTAGACTGCAGAAAATCACAGATAGAATCGCTACACCAGATTTAGAATGGCAGTTTAAATGGGTAAAATCATAACAGTAAATTAAAAATTACTTTATTACAGAGCGGCAGATTTTTCTTGCCGCTCTTTTATTTCTTATCTTTGCAAATCTGTAATATTATCATGATGAAAAGCAATAAAAAACTAGCAATCGACTTTGATGGAACTGTGGTAGAAGACGCTTATCCTGGAATTGGAAAAACAAAATCTTTCGCTTTTGAAACTTTGAAAAAGCTTCAGTCAGAAGGGTATCGGTTAATTCTTTGGACTTATCGCCATGGCAAACCACTCGAAGAGGCAGTTGAATTCTGCAAAAAAAATGGCGTAGAATTTTATTCCGTGAATTCTAGTTTTGAAGGTGAAATATTTGATCACGATCAAGCTTCCCGAAAAATTGATGCTGATTTATTTATAGACGATAGAAATTTAGGCGGTTTCCCAGGATGGGGAGAAATTTATAATATCGTTACAGAACGGATTGAATTTCGGGTTGAAGGAACAGAAGTTCTGGCCTATTCCAAAATGAAAAAGGAGAAAAAGAAGGGACTTTTTTGGTAAATTTCACTGGGAGATAGTTCTGACCTTAAGTAAAATTAGATTTCTATTATTATTTCCGCAGAAAAATATTCTATAATTTTTCTTTTTTATTTTTAAAATTTTAAAGCGATAATCATTCATGATCATACTAAAAACATTAGACGAACTCAGACTCATGCGAGAAAGCGCTCAATTGGTTTCTAAAACCTTGGGAATGATTGCAAAGGAAATTAAACCCGGTGTTACCACTTTGCATTTGGATAATTTAGGGGGTGAATTTATTCGTGATCACGGCGGCGAACCTGCTTTTCTAGGAATGTACGGTTTTCCAAAAAATTTGTGTATTTCTCCCAATGCAGAAGTTGTGCATGGAATTCCGAACGATAAACCTCTGGAAGAAGGAGATATTTTGTCGGTAGACTGCGGCGTTTATATGAATGGATATTATGGTGATCACGCCTATTCTTTTCAGGTTGGAGAAGTGGCGCCAGAAACAAAAAAATTATTGCAAATAACCAAAGAATCGCTCTACAAAGGAATTGAGCAGTGCGTTCGAGGAAAAAGAGTAGGAGACATTTCAAATGCCATTCAGGAATATTGCGAAAAACATGGATACGGTGTTGTTCGTGAATTAGTAGGTCATGGTTTAGGAAAAAAAATGCACGAAGATCCACAAGTCCCAAATTACGGACGAAAAGGAAGTGGTAAAGTTTTAAAAGACGGAATCGTTCTCGCCATCGAACCAATGGTAAATTTAGGAACGGAAAAAGTGAAATTCCACAGCGATGGATGGACCGTAACTTCTGTTGATAATTCCCCATCTGCACATTTCGAACATGATGTCTGTATCATTAACGGAAAACCTGTTTTGCTTTCTACTTTTAAATATATTTATGAAGCTTTGGGAATCGATAGCGATGAGGAAAAACCATTTACGTTGGATTTTTAATGAAAAGCCTCACCAAATTTCTCCTCAATAAAATTCCACGTCCTTTATTAATTAAAGCGAGTATTTTATCAAGACCCCTAATTGTTCTATTTTTCAAAGGCACTCAATTTTCCGATCCTATCGATGGAAAATCTTACCGGAAATTTCTTCCTTATGGCTATGGAAAACAGCGCGAAAACGCACTTTCACCCGGAACATTAAGTTTAGAAAGACATCGCCAAATGTGGCTTTATCTTAAGAATGAAACTAATTTTTTCACGAAAGAGAGTAAAGTTCTTCATATCGCGCCGGAACAGGAATTTCTCCGCAAGTTCAAAAAAATGAAAAATCTGGCCTATATTTCTGCCGATTTATATTCCCCGATCGTTGATGTGAAAGCCGATATCTTAGATTTACCTTTTGAGGATGAAAGTTTTGATATTGTATTTTGTAATCATGTTTTAGAACATATCGAAGACGATAAAAAAGCCATGAGTGAACTGTACCGCGTGATGAAAAAAGGCGGTTGGGGAATTTTTCAGGTTCCTATGAAAAATTCTCTAGAAAAAACATACGAAGATTTTACCGTTACCGATCCGAAAGAAAAACAAAAACATTTTGGTCAATACGATCATGTTCGTTGGTATGGTATGGATTATTTTGACCGATTAAAAAGTGCTGGTTTTGAAGTAGATATCAATTTTTATTCAAGGAAATTTTCAAGTGAAGAACGGAAAAGATTTGCTTTGATGGAAAATGAAATATTACCAGTTGTTTTCAAACGGTAACCTAAATTTGTTGAAATGAAAAAGAATTATTTCATCCATCTCCTGAAAACAATTCCCTTTTTACCCATCATTTATTTTCAGGGAAAAAAAATTAAAAAAGAAATTAATTTTCTGCCAGAAGCCAAAAATCCCGAAGGTTTTGTGAATGTCAACGCAGATAAAAATTTAAGAATTTTATTTATAGGAGAAAGTTCCTTCGCAGGAGTAGGTGTAAATTTTCACGAAAATGGTTTTGCGGGTTATTTTTCCAGGGAACTGAGTAAATTATTACACTGCAATATTCGCTGGAAAGTTTATGCTAAGATTGGGTATAATGTCGCTAAGATTCAGGAAAAAATTATTCCTCAAATAGAAGAAAATGCTTGTGATTTATTCGTCATTGGCATCGGCGGAAATGATACTTTTGAATTTACTCAACCTAAACCTTGGCGGAAAAGCATCCAATTTCTCATCGATAATTTGCGACAGAAATTCCCAGAAACACCTATTTTATTTGCACAATTGCCTACAATTGAGACTTTTCCTGCATTCACCAAAGAAATGCAGTATGTTTTAGGAAATCACAAAAATCTTCTTGCTGATCATCTTCACCACCAAGTTGTAAAAAACTCCAACACCTATTTTCCCACAGAAAAAATAAACGTGAATGAGTGGTTAAGTAAATTGGAAGAAGATCAAACTGTCCTTCACTTTTTTAGTGATGGAATTCATCCATCAGAAGTTACTTATAAATGGTGGGCGAAGGAAAGTGTAGAATATTTAGCTACCTTAAAAATTAATTTCCCGTAATTTCTAATAATTGAAAGTTTAAAGTCTGCAAAAAAAATGGCTACCCATTTAAATTCCTTAACTTTGCCTTTACTTTAAAATTATAATACTTTGAGCACTCATAAAGCAGGATTTGTAAATATTGTAGGGAAACCCAACGCGGGAAAATCTACGCTTCTTAACCAATTAATGGGAGAGAAGTTAGCCATTGTTACCCAAAAAGCGCAAACTACCAGACATCGGATTTTCGGAATTTATAATGAAGAAGATTTGCAGATCGTATTTTCCGATACTCCGGGAGTGTTGGATCCAAAATACGGATTACAGGAAAAAATGATGGATTTTGTAAAAGATTCTTTGCAGGATGCAGATGTCTTTCTTTTCATTGTCGATATTTTGGACAAAACCGAACCTTTTGAATTTTTAGTAGATAAACTCAACAAAATTCCGGTTCCAGTTTTGATTTTGGTCAATAAAATTGATGAATCGAATCAAGAAGACCTGGAAAAAGTAATGAACTTGTGGCACGAAAGAATTCCAAAAGCGGAGATTCTTCCAATTTCTGCCTTAAAAGCCTTCAACACCGATGCAATTTTACCGAAATTAAAATCTCTGCTTCCAGAAAATCCCCCATATTATGACAAAGATATGTATACGGATAAACCCGAAAGGTTCTTCGTAAATGAGGCAATCCGGGAAAAAATTCTATTGAATTATGACAAAGAAATTCCTTATTCTGTAGAAGTGGTGACAGAAATGTTCAAAGAAAACGAAGGCATTATTTTCATCGATTCTGTGATCTATGTAGAGCGAGACACACAGAAAGGCATTATCATTGGGCATAAAGGCGAGGCGATCAAAAAAGTTGGAACTGAAGCTAGAATTGATCTTGAAAAGTTTTTTTCCAAAAAAATTCATCTTAATTTATTCGTAAAGGTGAAAAAAGATTGGCGCAAGAATGATCGGGATTTAAAAAACTTCGGGTACCGCTAAGTTTTTATTTTCTCTGATCAATTATGTTTTAAAGTGGAATTTCTTTAAATTTGGTAAAAAATTACTGCATGAATTATTTAAATTCAATAAAACGGAATCCGTTTATTGTTGATATTGTACTATTATTGGTAAGAGTTTTT
>Ga0136636_10001106_pt1 | contig 15335 bp, 7 predicted proteins | sample AntDrymUQ8522106_2_FD_104653 | JGI IMG/M metagenome (GOLD analysis project Ga0136636, IMG submission 104653) | Polar desert sand microbial communities from Dry Valleys, Antarctica - metaG UQ852 (21.06) | ecosystem: Environmental > Terrestrial > Soil > Desert | place: Antarctica: Dry Valley... | reverse complement strand
GGGCTCGACCTTGTAGATGGCGACGGCTTCGGGCGAACGCGCATGGTTCACCGGGTTGATGAGGCGCAGCAATTCCCACGCGAGTTCGCGTTGGCCCAGTGCGGCGAAAGCCATCGTCGCCCAGATCGCGGCGTGCGTGTATTGCCCGCCGTTCTCGCGCACGCCGGGGACGTAACCGCGGATATAGCCAGGGTCGAGCTCGGTCTTGTCGAACGGCGGGTCGAGGAGCTGGATCAGCGCGTCGTCGCGGCGCACAAGATGCGCGTTGACCGCCTGCATCGCCGTCCGCGAACGCGCGAGATTGGCCACTCGGTCGGTGTTGCCTGAACCAGATCCCGAGAGCACCGACCAGCTCTGCGAAATCGAATCGATCCGGCACTCGAGGTTGGCCGCCGAACCGAGCGGCGTGCCGTCGTCGAAATAGGCGCGCCGGTACCACTCGCCGTCCCAGGCGTGTTGCTCGATGTTCTGCCGCAGCTGGCGTTCTTCGTCCGCGCACAGCGTGGCGAAGGCGTCGTCGGTACGCTGGCTGGCGAGCTCGGCAAATTGCCGCAAGACCTCGCAGAGGAAGAAACCGAGCCAGACGCTCTCGCCCTTGCCGGCGATACCGACGAGGTTCATGCCGTCGTTCCAGTCGCCGGAACCGATCAGCGGCAGGCCATGCTCGCCAAAGCGCAAGCCATGCCGGACGGCCAGCTGGCAGTGCTCATAGAGACTCGCCGCATCGACCGAGCGGCCGGGCAGATCGTAGTAGGACTCCTCCTCGGGCGGTACCGGTCGGCCTTCGAGGAAATGTACCGGCTCATCGAGCACCGCCCGGTCGCCGGTGCACAGTACGTAGCGTGCGACGGCGAGTGGCAACCAGAGGTAGTCGTCCGAACAGCGCGTGCGCACGCCGCGATTGCTGGGTGGATGCCACCAGTGCTGGACGTCGCCTTCGCGGAACTGGCGGCTGGCAGAGAGCAGCAGGTGTTCACGGACGAGTGCCGGTTCGGCATGGACGAGTGCCATCAAGTCCTGCAACTGGTCGCGGAAGCCGAAGGCGCCGCCCGACTGGTAATAGCCGCTGCGCGCCCAGACGCGACACGCCATCGCCTGATAGACGAGCCAGCCGTTGGCCAGCACATCGAGCGCCGGCTCGGGCGTCTCGACCTGCACGGCGCCGAGCGTGTGGCTCCAGTGCGTGTTGACCGCGTCGAGCGCGGCACGCGCGGTGCCGGCGCCGCGAACGCTCTGCACATATTTTGCAGCATCCTCGGCGTTGCGTCCAACGCCGAGACGGAAGACCACCTCGCGTTCCTGCCCGTCAGCCAGTTCAAAGCTCGTCTGCAGCGCCGCACAAGGATCAAGCCCGGCGCCGACCTTGCCGGAAAGGCGCGAGCGCTTCATCGCCGCCGGGTCGCGCAACGTGCCGTTTCGACCGATGAATTCGGCGCGGTCGCCGCTCACCGTGCGCGCCGGGTCGTCATTGTCGAAGAACGCCATGCGGTCGGAAAACTCGGTGCTGTAAGGGTTGCGGGCGATGAGCGCGCCGCTCGTCGCGTCGATTTCGGTGGTCACGTGCATCGCCGACTTGGCACGCAGATCGCCGAGCACCCATTCGACGTAACCCGTCGCCGAGAGCCGGCGTGGCCTGCCCGATTCGTTGCGCACCTTGAGCAGCGAGAACTTGACCGGGACATCGAGCGCTACGAACACGGTCAGCTCCGAGAAGATGCCGCCGACCCGAGTGGTAAACACGCTGTAGCCGAAACCGTGGCGTACAACGTAAGTCGTTTCGGCGCGTGCCGGTAGCGGTGTCGGCGACCAGAAGTGACCTGTCTCCTCGTCGCGTAGATAAATCGCCTCGCCGCTGGCGTCGCTCACCGGGTCGTTGTGCCACGGGCTGAGCCGGAACTCGTGCGCGTTTTCGCTCCAGGTGTACGCTGAACCGCTTTCTGAAATGACCGTTCCGAACTGCGGGTTGGCCAGCACGTTGACCCACGGTGCTGGCGTAACCTGACCCGGCGGCAGCGTGATGACATATTCACGCCCGTCGGCGGAGAAGCCGCCAAGTCCATTGAACAGCTGGAGGTCGTCGCTCACCACGGCGTCGGCAGGCGTTGTCTCCGGACGACGCGAGCGACTGGCGACAAGCTTTGGCGGGCGCGCTTCGGCGACCCGGCGCGCGTCAAATTGCTCTTCGAGCGTACCGCGGTTGTCGCTGAGCACGACGCGCGCAACCGACTGGAAGAGGACACGGTCCTCGAGAGAAATCTGTTCGGCCGGGCGCACGAAGATGCCGCCTGGCCGGTCGATCACGCTCGCTTCGAGCCCCGAAGCGATGAGGCCAATGATCTGTTCCTGCAGGCGTTGGCGATAGGTGGCGTGATCTTCGTTCCAGATCACAAGATCGACAGCGAGTCCCTTCAGACGCCAGTAGGCGTGCGCCTGGACGAGTTGGCGTACGAGGTCGATGTTGTCGGCGTTGCTGATCTGCAAGAGGACGATCGGCAGGTCGCCGGAAATCGCATAACCCCAGAGCCCCGACTGTCCGCGGCGATTGGCGATGAGTACCGAGGCAGCCGCACGCAGCGACGGATTGGCGTAAATGATCGAACCGGCGAGACGCGCATGCAACTGGGCTTCGGCCTCGCTGGCGTTGATCTGCTGCAGGACGACCTGGCTGTGTGTCCATGCAAGGTCGAAAACGCGGTCGGCAAGATGGCGATCGCAGTACTTTTCGACGAGGCCGACGGCGACTTCGCGCGTCTCGCCGATTCCGGTGACAAGGTCGATCGTCGCCGACTGCTCGGGATCGAGCGTGATGCGATGGCGAATTGCGACGATCGGGTCGAGCACCGGCCCGGCGCTACCCGAGAGTGCGCCGTAGGCGTCCATAGCCAGCGGGTCGGCGACGCTGCGCGCGCGGCCGATGAAGCGCGAACGGTCAGTCTCGTACGAGGTGGCGTCGATCGGTGCGCCGTGCACCGTCATCAGGTGCAGCATCGACGGCGTCTGTTCGCTGCGCGAACGCGGCCGGCGCGTGCACAGAATGGCGTTCCGGTCCGGCAACAACTCGGTCTCGACGAAGAGGTTGCTGAACGCCGGGTGCAGCGCGTCGGCCGCGGCCGGAGCGATCACCACTTCGGCGTAACTCGTCACCTCGATTTGCCGGCGCTGACGCGAACGGTTGTTGATGCGCATGCGGCGGATCTCGATATCGTCCTCGGGCGAAACGACGATCTCGGTGTGCATCTCGAAAACGCCCGAGCCGTTGGCGACCGAATCGCGGCGGCGGAATTCGGCGCGTCCCTCGGAGAAAATCGCTTCGTAACTGAGCGGCTGGCTCAAGGTCGGCTGATACGCCGACGACCAGAATCGTGCTGACGCACCGGCCTTTGCCGCCGGGTTGCCGTCGACTTCGCGGACGTAGCAGAAGCTGCCCCAGTTGTCGCAGACGCCATCTTCGCGCCAGCGCGTTACGGCGATATCCTTCCAGCGACTGTAACCGCCACCGGCATTACTCAGCATCACATGGTAGCGACCGTTCGACAGAAGCTGCACTTCGGGTAGCGGCGTATCCGGGCGGTTGAAAAAGCGCACCGGCATTTCGGCGGCGGTCGGTGCCGACTGGACGCTGGAAAGCTGGGCCGTCTGCGCGAACAGCGCCGTGGCTTTAGGAACGCGTTCCTGGAGCAGCGGCATGACGGCCTGGAACAGGCGATCGGATTCAAAACGCCGCTGCATCGGCCGGTCGAGCAGCAGGTAGGCGAGTGACAGCAGGCTCATGCCCTGGTGGTGCGCCATGAACGAGAGGACGATGGCTTTTGTTTGTCCGCGGCGCTGACGCGCCGGCGTGTAGTCGACGGCTTCAAAAAAACCGAACCTGCCGAGGAAACCCTCGGCGGCCAGGCGCTGCAGGTTGCGACAAGCTTCCTCGGGCGCGACCATCAGCGCCATCACCGAGGCGTAAGGCGCGACGACGAGATCTTCAGCAAGGCCGCGCTTCAGGCCAAGACCCGGTACGCCGAAGGCACGGTATTGGTAATTGAAGTGCATGTCGACCGTGTTATAGCCCGATTCCGACATCCCCCAGGGGACGCCGCGCTGGGCGCCATACTCGATCTGGCGTGCGACGGCCGCCCGACACGTCTGGTCGAGCAGCGTATTGTCGTAAGTCGGCATGATGAGCAGCGGCATCAGGTACTCGAACATCGAACCGCTCCACGAGAGGAGCACCGGCTCGCCGCCGGTACCGGTCAGCAGGCGACCGAGCGCGAACCAGCTCTCCTGTGGCAGTTGGCCCTGGGCGATGCCGACGAAGCAGGCGAGGCGCGCTTCCGAAGCGAGCAGGTCGTAGAAGCTCGCGTCGGCGCGATATTCGCCGACGTTGTATCCGATACTGAGCAAGTGGCGCGACTTGTCGAGCAGGAAGTCGTAGTCCAGGTCGGCGAATTCGCCGCATTGGCGCGCCAGGTCTTCGATCGTTATCAGCCGCTCGCGCGCGCGCTGACTGCCCGCCTCGATCGCCCGTTGCCACTCGGCAAGCCAGGTTGCCTGGCTTGCATTCTCCGTGCCAGCGAGGCGCTCGGCGATGGCCGGCGCGAGATCGTGATCGAGACTCGCCAGTGCGCGCAGGCTCGGGATGGCGACAGAAAATTCGCCGGCGGGCAGTCCGGCGGGCGGCTCGGGCAGTTCCAGCCACGGGGCCAGAAAAACGAGTTCGTCCACTGCCGCGCGGCACTGCCGGGAAAGCGCCTGCGCCCACGCGTGCGTGGCGGTATCTTTCGCCTTGCCGCTATCGCGCGGCTCGTGGCTGACGGCCGAGCTCACCCCTTCGCTGTCCGCCATGAGCGCGGCCTGCTCGCTCAACAAATGATCGGCGCTCGCCGCAAGGCGCACGAAGCTGCGGTGCGCCGCTATCAGCGTCGCTGGTGGCGCGGCCGACGCCGATTCGAATTCGCTCCAGAAATCGGCCAGCGGTCCGGCGACCGCCGGTGCGTCGGTGCCCGCGTCGCCGGCGAAAAGCGCCAGCGTATCGCTGAGGCCATTGAACAGCCGCGGCATGAATACGGAATCGTCGACGAGCGCCCGCAAACCGGCGCGCAGGGTCAGCAGGTGACCGGCCAGGTTGCCGCTATCGACCGTCGACACATAAAGCGGCGTCAGTGGCTGCAGCGTCTGCGTGTCGTACCAGTTGTAGAAGTGCCGGCGATAGCGCTCAAGGCCATGCATCGTGCGCAAGGTATTGGCCGTACGCTCGGTCAGCGTGCCGACACCGATGTAGCCGAAATCGTAGGCCGACAGGTTGGCCAGCAAAGCCAGACCGATATTGGTCGGCGAGGTGCGATGGGCGACGGCGGCAACGCGGTATTCCTGATAATTGTCCGGCGGCAGCCAATGATCGTCCGGGCCGACGAAATTTTCGAAAAAGAACCAGATCCGACGCGCCAACGCGCGCAGGAAGAATATCTGTTCGCTGCTCAGCGCGGCGACGCGTCGTGCCAACGGGCGACTGACCCACCACGCGATCAGCGGCGAAGCGAACCAGAGAACGAGCAGGGGCCACGTTGCGGCGAGCACTTGTGGCGCCAATTGCGTCATATAAACCGCAAGTGCTGCGGCGCTTGCCGGGCCGACCCACATCGAGCGCCAACCCCCGGCGAGTCCGCTGCGCCAGGCGCTGTTGCGGTCGGGCTCGCTCGAGGGGTTCCATTCGAGCAGCCGCTTGTGTGCGATGCCCGTTCGCCACAGCGTGCGGACGATCGCATCGACGCTGAAATAGGCCTCGTAAGGCAGACAGGCGAGCTCGAATACGAATTGCGCCAGACGTCGTGACGCCGAATCGCCGAGCGCAGCAAGATGTTGTTCGAGCAGCACGTCTTCGGGCTTGTGCAGCAGATCGACGACGGTCACGAGCAGCGCCGGGAGCAGCATGATGCCGATCACCGACAGCGTCCACGGCCAGGCCACCGGGAATAGCGTCCAGCCGAGCAGCAAAAGCGTCATCAGCGCGGCCGGGACGAGGCTGCGACGCAGATTGTCGATGAGCTTCCACTGCGACAGCGGCGAGAGCGGATTGACCTGGCGTTGCCTTTCGCCGCAACCGGCCGGAACGTAACGACGTAGCCAGCCGAACAGTTGCCAGTCGCCGCGAATCCAGCGGTGGCGACGGCTGACATCGGCGGCGTAGCGCGCCGGATAATCCTCGAAGAGTTGCACGTCGCTGAGCAATCCCGAGCGCGCATAGCAGCCTTCGAGCAGGTCGTGGCTGAGAATGAGATTCTCGGGGAAGCGTCCGTCGAGCGCCTGCTCGAAGGCGTCCACGTCGTAAATGCCCTTGCCGATGAACGAGCCCTCGCCGAAAACGTCCTGATAGACGTCGGAGATCGCGCGCGTATAAGGATCGATGCCAGCATCGCCGCCATAGAGACTTGCATAGTGCGAGCGGCTGGTGCCGGCCAGGCTAATCGCGACGCGCGGTTGCAGGATGCCGTAGCCGGCAACGACGCGCTGCTTGGCGGCATCGAATACCGGCTGGTTGAGCGGGTGTGCCATCGCGCCGACGAGTTGGCGCGCCGCGTCGCGCGGCAATTGCGTGTCGGTGTCGAGGGTGATGACGTATTTGATGCCAGTCAGGATCGCGCGGTCGCCGACAACGAGCGAAAACGCCTCGTTGGCGAGCGCTTCGGCGTCGGCTTGTCCGTCGGCGCGCAGCAGCGCATTAAGCGCACCGAGTTTGCCGCGCTTGCGCTCGTAACCCATCCACACCGCTTCTTGCGGATTCCAGCGCCGCGGGCGGTGTAACAGGAAGAAAGCATCGTCCCAAGCCTGATCGCCTTCGCCGCCGTATTTGCGGTTCAGTTCTTCAATCCGTGTCTGTGCCAGTTGCAGCAGCGGCTCGTCCTCGGGCAATGACTCACGGTCGGCGTCACAAAAGTCGGTGAGCAGGCCGAAATGCAGGCGGTCGTCGCGATTGGCAAGAAAGCGTACCTCGAGAGCCTCGATCAGCTCTTCGATTCCCGGTGCGCTACTCAGCAGCGTCGGCACGATGACCAGCGTGCGCGCCTGAGCCGGAACGCCTTCGGAAAAATCCATGCGCGGTAGTTCCCGCGGATCAACCAGTAGCGTGGACAACCAGTTAACCAGAGCCACGGCAAGCTGGCTCGCGGCCAGCAAGGCAGCGATAACGAGCACGGCAAGCAGCACGTTGGTGGTCAGCGGATGCGCGTCGGCCAGCATCTGCAGCACTGAATAGGCCTGCGCGAGCAGCAGAGCGCTGGTCGCTGCCGTAAGGCCGCCGATGGCGCCCAGATAGACCACTAGCGGACAGCGCGCCACCAGTCGACGCAGCGTTTGCCAAAATGACACGCGAAAGCCGACGGCGTCCTCGAGTTCAGACAAGCCTTTATCGACGAGGTAGAAGCCGACGTGCAACACCCCCGCGCCGCGCGCGGGCGCGCCTGTCCGCTCCTCGCCAACCTCGTTCTGCGGGCTGGAGCGGTCGTTGCGCAGCTCGGCCTGTTGCGCCAGTTCAACCGCCTTGCGCGCGACCTCGCCTTCGCTCAAAGCGCTTTTTCTGGCGATCGACTCGGTCGCATGCCGGTAGCGATCGCGCGTCGCGAAATCCATTTTGCCGTAGGCGCCGGCCGGATCTTCAAGCAGCGTACGCTCGACGACGCTCATCGTCTCGACGAAGTCGCGCCAGTCGGTCGCACCGAGCAGGCGCAGACTGCCGATGCTGTTGCTGATCGAGACCTGGTCGGCGGCCTGCTGCTGGTTCTCCGAGTGGATCAACTGCTCGATCGTCAGGCCCGACTCGGAAAGCTGCTGCTCGATCCAGGTCAACGGCAGCGCCAAAGCCGGCCCTCTGCCCTGCAGGCGGCGGACGAATTCGGCGACAAAGCCGCCGACCAGCGGCGGGTTTGAACGCGCCATGTCGGCGATCACCAGAATCAGGTTTTTTGGATCATTCTCGACGGTGTTGATGATCTGGTCAGCCCATGAGTCGGCGACGTTACGCTCGAGACGGCCGGCCGCTACGCGCACGCCGACGCGCCGCAGGTTTTCGATCAGCGCCAGGCGTAACATGATCGGCGTTGCCCACAATTCACCGAGCTTGAGCGGACAAACGCTCTGGTAGGCAGCAATGAAGCGGCTGAGAACCAGTGTGTCGACACGAGCGTCGCCGTGCGAGATGATCTCCAATGCGATGTCATAAACGCGCGGCCGCCCGGCAGAAGACGCAGACAATCCAGACACCCCCGACAGGCCGTTTTCCAGGCGCGGCAGCTCGCGACTGTAATCTTGGGGCAGATGCCGTTTGGCGGTGCGTATCTGCTCTTCGATCAGATAGAAGTTGTCGAGCAGCCATTCGCCGGCCGGCGTGATGCGCCGGTTCTCGGCGACCGCCGTGGTTAACAGTCTTGAAGCGCCGATCAGCGCACTCTCGTTAGCGGCCAGCCGAGGCAGCAATTGATCCGGCGCCCGGCCGCGGGCCAACCGGTGTGAGCGTGCCAGCGCCTTGCCATGCTGTTCCATTTGCTCGGCGCTGAACAACTCGGAGCGCAGGGGGGGTTCTTCGTTGCGGTGGATGCGCGGCAGGGCGGCACCAGGAAGCTGGGTTTTGAGGTACTGCAAATAACCGGAGAATCGATTGCCTGCGTTCAATTGGCGGGCCTTTTATTAGATGATGGTCGGCGGGTCACCGGGCTGCGGGAGGCGGTCGCTCGATCACCCGTTTCAGCGCAAGCATGTTTTCGATCGTGATTATTCCTCGGATCGTGCAGGTGATCGGTTCGCTAGCGCATATTCAATCGTTTCGACCAACGACACGAAACTGGTTCAATAGACTGGGCGAGCTGCGCTCAGTTCCGCTATAGTACCTGTCCGGCACAAGGGCCGGGCTCGACTCGCGAGACCGCGCGCCGTTTGCCAACGTTTATTTGCAGCGCATCGATGACTCCCCTGCTCGCCCCCGAACCGCTCGTTTTTGTCGACCTCGAAACGACCGGCGCCAATTTCGCGAAGGACCGCATTATTGAAATTGGTCTCGTCGAAGTCGATCAGGATGGCGTTCGCGAATGGAGTTCGCTCGTCGATCCCGGTACGCCGGTCTCCGCTTTCATTACCGGACTGACCGGAATCGATACGGCGATGGTCTCGTCGGCGCCAAGCTTCGCGCAGCTTGCCCCGACAGTGCTCGAAAAGCTACGCGGGCGTCTGTTCATTGCGCACAACGCACGTTTCGACTACGGCTTTCTCAAAGGCGAATTCAAACGCCTCGGCATCGATTTTCGCGCCGCGCAGTTGTGCACTGTCCGACTCTCGCGCAAGCTGTTTCCCGAACACCACCGTCACAACCTCGACAGCCTGCTTGAGCGCCACGACATTGTCGTTGCCGACCGGCACCGGGCGCTGGTCGACGCGCGGGTTCTCTGGCGGCTCTGGCAGCGCTGGCATGAGCTTCTGCCGAACGAGTCCGTGCGCGGCGCGATCAAGAGCATTGTCGGTCGCGCCGAGTTGCCGCCGCACCTTGACCCGCTGCTCTTTGACGAGTTGCCCGAAGCGCCCGGCGCGTACGCGCTTTACGCGGCGGACGGCAACCTTTTGTTGAGCAAGCGCAGCACCAATATTCGCCGGCAGCTATTTGCCCAGTTTGCTGCCGGCAAGCACGATACGCCGCTGGTGCGCGCGACGGTTCGCGTCGATTGGCGTGAAGCGGCCGGCGAACTGGGCGCGCGCCTGCGCGAACTCGAGTTGTCGGCAAGCGTAAGGAAGAGCGCCGATGATCTGTGCGCGTGGCAACTGACGCTGCCTGCCGACGCTGATTTTGCACCGCACCTCGTCTTGGCGCGCGATGTCGACTTCACCCGGGCCGGCGATCTGTACGGCCTCTATGGCAGCCGGCGCGAAGCGCTGCACGCGCTGCGCAAGATCGCCGATGCGCATCGTCTCTGCCTCAACCAACTCGGCATCGGCGCCGGCAAGCCGGGCGAAGCCTGTATCGGCTACAAACAACGGATCTGCCGCGGCGTCTGCGCCGGCAAGGAAGCGCCCGCGCTGCACAATGCCCGGCTGATGAGCGCACTGGCCAAGTTCAAGCTGAGCGATTGGCCGTATTCCGGACCCGTCGCGCTGATCGAAGGCGACCCGTTCGGCATGCACGAAGATTACCACCTCGTCGACCGCTGGCAGCACCTCGGTACGGTGCATGACGAAGCGGCGCTCGTCGATATCCTCGACGCGCGCCGCGAACGTGACTCCGACTCCGACTGCAACGGCGGCGTCAATTTCGACCCCGATGTCTACCGCATCATCAGCAAGTTCATCAGGGCCGGCAAGACCCGCGTTCTGGCGCTGCCCGTTTTACCGCAGCGGTGCTGATTGGCGCGCTATTTCGACAACTCGATGACCGCCGCCTTGCCCGAGCGTCCGCCGGCGCGGCGCAGCAGGTCCTCAATGTCGGTGTTACCGGCCCTCGCCGCCCAATCGACCGCCGTATCGCCGTTTTCGTTGGCCGGCGTGACGTCGGCCTTGTTGCGCAAAAGCAGTTTGACGACGTCGCTGTGTCCGTAGCGTGCGGCAAAGAACAGCGCCGTCGAACCGTTTTCGGTGGTCGCGTCGATCTCGGCGCCGTGCTTGAGCAGGTATTCGACAATCGCCGTATGGCCATTGAACGCGGCGTAGGCGAGCGGCGGCCAGCCGTAGAAATTGACCTCGGCGCCAACTTCGACGAGACGCTGCACATAGGCTATCTTGCCGGTGTACGCGGCGATGCTCAGTGCCGTCTCGCCATTGCGGTTACGCACGTTGAGGCGGGCACGGCGCTGCAGGAGATGAGCGAAAAGTTCGGGCAGGTCGCGCCGCACGGCCTGAACGAGCAGCGTGTTTCCCTGCCGGTCGACCGTATTGACGTCCATGCCGCGCTGGACGAGGGCGATGGCCGCCGCCGAATCATTGCGAATCAGCGCCTCCTCGAGATCGTCGTACACGCCGGCCGAAGCGGCTGCGGGGATGAGCAGCATCACGGTGAGCAGCAGGGCAAGAAAGGCCGGAAAACTCGCGGAATAAGATATTTGTTTCATAGGTGCGCTCGAGCTGAAGGAAACAGGCGAAAAAAGTTGTCGGTCGTTGCCGCCGCGACTTCGTCGAACGAAATTCCGCGCAAACGGGCGATCTCTTCGGCGACGTGCTTCACATAAGCGGGCTGATTGATCTTGCCACGATAAGGAACCGGCGCAAGATAAGGCGAGTCGGTCTCGACGAGCAGGCGCTCGAGCGGGACACGGCGAGCGACCTCCTTGACGGTCAGCGCGTTCTTGAAGGTCACGATACCCGAGAGCGAGATGTAAAAGCCCATCGCCAGCGCGGCCTCGGCGACCTCCCAGGTTTCGGTGAAGCAATGCAGGATGCCGCCGACCTCGCCGGCTGCTTCCTCGGCGAGCAGACGCAGCGTGTCGTCCGTCGCTTCGCGGTTGTGCACGACGAGCGGCTTGCCTGTCTCGCGTGCGGCACGGATATGGACGCGGAAACGCTCGCGCTGCCATTCCGGCGCGTCCTTGCGCCAGTAATAATCGAGTCCCGTTTCGCCGATCGCGACGATCTTCGGATGGTGCGCCAGGCGAACCAGTTCGGCGACGCTCGGCTCGCTGGCTAACTCGGTTTCCGGATGGACTCCGAGCGAAGCAAAAATGGCCGGATGCGTTTCGGCGAGCGCGAGGACGCGCGGGAAGTCGACGAGATTCACGGATATGCACAACGCGCCGCGCACACCGTTTTCCTGCATCAGGCCGAGCACCTGCGGGAAATTGTCGGCCAGCTCGGGAAAATCAAGATGACAATGTGAATCGACCAGCATGGTGCTCACATCGTATGGGTCGGTCGGCTCGATTGCATGACGCCACCGAGCAGGCCCTCGATCTTGCGCCGCGCTTCGATGCCGCTCTCGTCGTTTTTGAAGTGTACGCCGATGCCCTGCGCCTTGCTGTTTTGCGCGCCGGCCGGGGTGATCCAGGCGACCGTCCCGGCGATCGGCAGCTTCGCTGAATCGTCCATCAGCGAGAGCAGCATGAACACTTCGTCGCCGATGTTACAGGCACGCGTCGTCGGAATGAATATCCCGCCGTTGTGCAGCAGCGGCATATAGGCGGCGTAGAGCGCCGACTTCGAATTGATGTTGAGCGACAACACGCTCGGCCGGGGGCCGGCAGCGACGGCGGGTTTCGAATCGGGAGCTTCGGCCATATCCGCCTCAAGATTTTCGGAACAAAGCGACGTAGGCGAGGAAAAACTCCTCGAGGAACAGTCGGCTATTCAAGGGTTGTTCGCACTGGACCTTATATTGTAGCGTCTTCCGGTTGAATGCCAACACTTCTGCCATTGTTGTCGAGCGCGCCAGCGCCTGTAAAACCGGCTGCTGCGCCGTGAAATAACGCAGCGGCAGCAATTCGCCGGCCAAGGTCAGGTCAACGAGCCATTTTTGTGACCATTCGATCATGCGCTTGAGCGACGCCGGCCGTTTATCGGCCTTGACGACGCGATCGACATTTGCCGCCGCGGCCAGCGGGTCGATCGACCCGCCGCGCGACAGTTCGGCGACCACTGCCACGAGCAGCCCGCTTTCAGTACCCAGTTCGGCAGCCAGCAGCGGCGACCCACCGGCGAGCGCCAGCCAGTGCGCCGCGTCGCTGACCCCGGCTTGTGCCAGCCAGTGCTCGGCGATGGCGCGCGCCGGTTGCCCTACGGCAAGTGCCTGACAGCGGCTGCGGATCGTCGGTAGTAAACGTTCCGCTTCGCTTGAAACCAATAAAAACAAAGTATTTGTGATCGGTTCTTCAAGTGATTTAAGAAGAGCGTTGGCGGTTGGCCGGTTCATCGCTTCGGCCGGATTGACGAGGATGACGCGGGCGCCGTGGCGGTGCGTGCCGACGTGGAGAAATGCATCGATAGCGCGCACTTGACCAATCGTGATTTGCTGACTGGCTTTTTTCGGCTTGCCGATTTCGGCACTATCGCTATCGTCCTCAGCGAGCGCGTCCGGCTGCAGCAGCCGGAAATCGGGGTGGTTGCCCTGCGCCAGCCAGCCGCAGGCCGGGCACGTGGCGCAGGCCTGCCCGCTTGCCGTCGGTTGTTCGCAGAGCAGCGATGCGGCGAATGCACGTGCCAGATCGTATTTGCCGATCCCGCGCGGCCCGGATAACAGCAGCGCATGCGGCAACCGAGCGCGCCGTGCGACGAGCCGCGCCCACGCTTCGACATGAAGATCGGTTATATTCATAAACAGATACTTATAACGCGGTCTTCAACCTGTTTGTTAATTGCGTCGCGCGCCTGATTGGCGTCGATGACGACGATCCGCCCGGCGTCCGCAGCCGCCCGTTCAAGATACGCGCAGCGCACACGCTGATGGAAGTCGGCATGCTCCTCTTCGAAACGGTCGAGTTCCCGGCCTTGCCTGGCGATCCGCTGGCCGGCAACCGCCGGCGGCAGGTCGAAAAGAAAGGTGAGATCGGGTTGGCGATGGCCGTGCACCCATTGTTCGAGTTGCGCGATTTTTTCCGTCGCCAGGCCGCGCCCACCGCCCTGATAGGCGAAGGTGGCGTCGGTGAATCGGTCGCAGACGACCCAGTCGCCACGCGCCAACGCCGGTTCAATGACCTGCGCCAGGTGCTCGCGGCGGGCGGCGAACATCAGCATCGCCTCGGTCTCGAGATGCATCGCCTGGCTCAGCAACAACTCGCGCAGCCGTTCGCCGAGCGCCGTGCCGCCCGGCTCGCGCGTCGCCACGACGGCGAAACCGCGACGACCGAGCAACTCGGCGGCCGCGCTGACATGGGTGCTTTTCCCGGCCCCGTCGATCCCCTCGAAGGTGATGAATTTTCCGCGTTGTTCACTCACTGCCGCCCACCTTGACCCTTTGCTTTCATTTGCCGCCGCGCTGGTAGCGGTTTACGGCCTTGTTGTGCTCGTCGAGGGTCGCCGAAAACTGGCTGCTACCGTCGCCGCGACCGACGAAGTAGACCGCCGCGCTTGCCGCCGGATGCAAGGCGGCGCGCAACGACGCGAGGCCGGGCATGGCGATCGGCGTCGGCGGCAGACCCGGCCGGACGTAAGTGTTATACGGCGTGTCGGCGAGCAAATCGCGTTTGCGCAGATTGCCGTCAAAGCGCTCGCCCATTCCGTATATGACACTCGGATCGGTCTGCAGAGCCATCCCCTGGCGCAGGCGGTTCACAAAGACGGCGGCGACGAGCGCTCGCTCGTCTTCGCGCCCGGTTTCCTTTTCGACGATCGAGGCGACAATCAGCGCCTCATAGGGGCTTTTGTAGGGCAGGCCACCGGCCCGGGTTTCCCATTCGCGTGCGAGATGCCCCTGCATGCTGCGGTAGGCGCGCGCGAGCAGCTCGCTATCCGGGCTCTGCTTGGCAAAAAGGTAGGTGTCCGGGAAAAAAAGACCCTCGGCGCCTTTGGCATCGACGCCGAGCATGCGCAGGATCTCGGTTTCCGCCATTCCCTTCGTGTCATGGCGAAGATCCGGGTGTGCATCGAGCCGCTCGCGCATCTGGCGGAATGTCCGGCCCTCGATGAACGCCAACTCGACTTGCGTCACATCGCCGCGCGTCAGCTTGGTGATCAATTGCCGTGCGCTGACCCCCCGGCTGATCTCATAGCTGCCGGCCTTGATCGACGACTCGACGCCCAGCAGCTTGCTCAGCACAACCATCACCCAGGGCCTCGCGTGCACACCGGCTGCGGCGATCTCGGCCGCAGCGCCGCGCATGCTGCTGCCGCGACTGATCGAAAATTCGACTTTCTCGCTCTCCAGTTCGAGCGGCGTCGAAATCAGCCAATAGAAGGCGCCGGCCAAAACAACGGCGAGCACGACACCGAGAGCGATCAGATTTTTCAGCAATTTAACCATCGCGGCGGCGGCGCTTGGATGAGGTGCGGCAAGGGATTCGGGGCCGTAGGGCCGAGAAACCGGCGGACGCTACGAGTAGCGATATAATAGCCGAAACCGCTGTCATAAAGCGATGAACGGCATCGGTCGGCACGCGGCACGGCGCGCCGCCGAGACATTGCGATGCGCGCGCAGAACCCGCGCTGGCGTAAGTAACCTCACGGAAGACGGCATCGATGAACGCACAATGGCAAGAGTTTCTCGGCACTTGCGGCGCCCGTTTTGGCGGCCGCGCTGACCCCCGGCTTGCCACCACGCCAGTACACGTCAGCGTCGCCGATTTTGGCGACCTTAGCGCCGAACTCGTCGCCGCACGCGACGCGACGGTGGTCGCCCCGCTCGTTCACCTCGGTCTCATCGGTCTTGCCGGCGACGATACGGCGGACTTTCT
>Ga0136636_10001105_pt1 | contig 15336 bp, 11 predicted proteins | sample AntDrymUQ8522106_2_FD_104653 | JGI IMG/M metagenome (GOLD analysis project Ga0136636, IMG submission 104653) | Polar desert sand microbial communities from Dry Valleys, Antarctica - metaG UQ852 (21.06) | ecosystem: Environmental > Terrestrial > Soil > Desert | place: Antarctica: Dry Valley... | reverse complement strand
TCGACATCGGCGATCTCGATGATCGAGATGTCGAAGGTGCCGCCGCCCAGGTCGTACACCGCGATCTTGCGGTCGCCCTTGCCGTGCTTGTCCAGGCCGAAGGCCAGGGCCGCAGCGGTGGGCTCATTGATGATGCGCTTGACATCCAGGCCGGCGATGCGGCCGGCGTCTTTCGTCGCCTGGCGCTGGCTGTCGTTGAAGTAGGCCGGCACGGTGATCACGGCTTCAGTCACTTCTTCACCGAGGTAGTCCTCGGCGGTCTTCTTCATCTTGCGCAGCACTTCAGCGCTGACCTGCGGCGGCGCCATCTTCTTGCCGCGCACCTCGATCCAGGCATCGCCGTTGTCGGCCGCGGCAATCTTGAAGGGCATCAGGTCGATGTCCTTCTGCACTTCCTTCTCGGTGAATTTGCGGCCGATCAGGCGCTTGGCGGCATACACCGTGTTGCGCGGGTTGGTGACAGCCTGGCGCTTGGCGCTGGCGCCCACCAGCACTTCGCCGTCTTCCTGGTAGGCGATGATCGACGGCGTGGTGCGCGCACCCTCGCTGTTCTCGATCACCTTGGTGGTGTTGCCTTCCATGATCGCCACGCACGAATTGGTGGTGCCGAGGTCGATGCCGATGATCTTGCCCATGGTGTGTGCTCCTGCGGAGTGAGTCTGATTGGTTCTGAGGTGCGGCTGGCGGGGTGGGTTTCAAGCCCGGCCGGCCCGTTGTTTGCTTTGGATCAGTGGACGGGCTGCTGCGCCGTCACTTGGGCGCGGCCACCGTCACCAGCGCCGGGCGCAGCACCCGGTCGTTGATCAGGTAGCCCTTTTGCAGCACGGCCACCACGGTGTTGGCGTCCTGATCGGCCGGCACCACGCTGATGGCCTGGTGGTGGTGCGGATCGAACTTGGTGGCCGGCGGCGGGGCGATCGGCAGCACCCTGTTGCGCTCCAGCGCGGCGGTCAGCTGGCGCAGCGTGGCATGCACGCCTTCGAGCACCGTCTCCACCTTGGCGTCGGGCATCGCGATCGCCGCCTGCAGGCTGTCCATCACCGGCAGCAGGCTCTCGGCGAAGGCTTCCACCGCGTACTTGCGCGCCTTGCTGATCTCTTCGTCTGCACGGCGGCGGGTGTTCTCTGCCTCGGCCTTGGCACGCAGATAGGCATCTGCGGCCTCGCTGGCCTTGGCTTGTGCGTCGGCCAGTTGCTGCTCCAGCGTGGGCGCCGGCGGCTCGGCAGGGGTGTCGGTCACGGGGGGCACGGCGGTGTCCTGGTAGGAGGCTGCAGTGTTCGCGGGGTCGTTCTCCGGCGTCGTCATGTCGGTTGCTTTGGGGTTTTTCTTGAATGGGTTGAACACGGTCCAGAGGGATATGGGGCAGTGATCCCGCAGTTCAAGAGGGGTTGTTCCGGCCATCGCCGCCCACCGGCGGCGCTTTTGTGCAGCGAGACGCTGGTGTCAGGCGTCGTCGATCGACGCGCTCCAGCGCTGCCAGCCCTGCTGGCTGCGCTCCAGATCGCGCCGGTCGCGCTTGGTCGGCCGGCCCTGCGCGATGGACAGCGCCGGCTCGGCGCCCAGCCGGCGCGCTTCGGCCGCCTGGCTGCGGGCGGCCAGGCTCTCGGGCGTCTCGGCATACAGCGCCTGCGCCACTGGCGCCGGGCCGCGCAGGTTGCTCAAGCCCAGCACCAGCACCGTGCGCAGCACCGGCCCCTGGCGGATCAGCAGGGTGTCTTGCGGACGCACATCGCGCGATGGTTTGGCCGCCTGGCCGTTGACCTGGATGCGGCCCTTGTCGATGTCGTCCACCGCCAGCGCGCGAGTCTTGTAGAAGCGGGCGGCCCACAGCCATTTGTCCAGCCGCATGGCGGCCAGGGTGGGTTTGTCGGCAGGTGTGGCGCGGCTCATGCCGGCTGATTGTCGCCGCCCGCAGTGGCCAGCGGCCGCACTGTGGCTCCCAGCTTGTGCAGGGCGTGGGCAAGTCGTCGTCGGCACCGGTGTTCTAGCCCAGGATCTGGTCACCCGCGGCGCGCCTGAGGAAACGCCGGGCCGCTCCCAAGTTTCCTCATTCCCCCTTGGGGGGCCTGACGCGAAGCGGCAGGTCTAGGGGCGTTCCTGAGGAAACGCCGGGCCGCTCCCGAGTTTCCTCATTCCCCCTCGGGGGGCCTGACGCGAAGCGGCAGGTCTGGGGGCGTTCCTGAGGAAACGCCGGGCCGCTCCCGAGGTTCCTCGGCAGGCTGCTTCGCGTTTCCCCGGGGGTGCCTGACAGCCGTTCGACAGCCGGCACGACGATCTTGCTGCTGCCGGCCCGGGCCGCAGTGCCGGGGCCGGCAGCCCGGTCAGACCACCACAGGAGACTTCCACGATGCGTCGCGACACCTTCCTCCGCACCCTGGCCGCGCTGGCCGCTGCCGGCGTGCTGCCGCATGCCGCGCTGGCTGCTGGCGCCAACCTGAAGATGATGATCCCAGCCAACCCCGGTGGCGGCTAAGACTCGACCGGCCGTGCGTTGGGCAAGGCGCTGCAAGACGCGCAGGCCGCCGCCACCGTCAGCTACGACAACAAGGGCGGCGCGGCCGGTGCCATCGGCCTGGCGCAGTTCGTCAATGCCAGCAAGGGCGACGCCAATGCGCTGATGGTGATGGGCGCGGTGATGCTGGGCGGCATCATCACCGGCAAGCCGCCGGTGTCACTCGACAAGGCCACGCCCATCGCCCGCCTGACCAGCGAATTCAACGTGTTCGTGCTGCCGGCGGCATCGCCACTGAAGAGCATGGCCGACGTGGTCGAGCAGATGAAGAGGGACCCCGGCAGCGTGAAGTGGGGCGGCGGCTCGCGCGGGTCCACCGAGCACATCGCCGCAGCGATGATCGCGCGCGCCACCGGCGTGGACCCGGGCAAGATCAACTACGTCGCCTTCCGTGGCGGCGGCGAGGCCACCGCCGCCATCCTGGGCGGCAACGTCACCATCGGCGGCAGCGGCTACAGCGAGTTCTCCGAGTACATCAAGGCCGGCAAGATGCGCGCCATCGCCGTCACCAGCGACAAGCGCCTGCCCGGCATCGGCATTTCCACGCTGAAGGAGCAGGGCATCGACGTGGTGATCGGCAACTGGCGCGGTGTGTATGGCGCCCCCGGCGTCACGCCCGAGCAGCGCAAGGCCTTGACCGAGATGGTCGTCAAGGCCACCAAGAGCAAGGCCTGGGCTGAATTGCTGGAGAAGAACAACTGGACGCCCGCGCTGATGACCGGCGCGGCCTTCGACAAGTTCGTCGACGACGACTTCGCCAGCCTGCGCGCGGTGATGGTCAAGAGCGGGATGATCTGATGGGTTCGGCGGCGCTGCGCCAGTCTGCAGTGGCGGGCGGGGTCCTGGCGCTGGGCGCGCTGCTGGCAGCCGGCGCCATCACCATCCCGTCTGCCGCCGGCTATGCGGGCGTCGGCCCCAACTTCCTGCCCTGGGTGGTGGCCGTCGGCCTGCTGCTGTGCGGCGGCTTCCTGCTGTGGGAGGCCAATTCGGGCGGCTTCCGGCAGATGGACGACCTGGACGGCGCCGGGCACGGCCACTGGCCCGGCTTCGTCTGGGTCAGCGCCGGCATCCTGGCGAATGCGGCGCTGATCACCACCATCGGCTTCATCCTCAGCTGCGCGCTGTGCTTCGTGCTGGCGGTGCGCGGCTTCACCTCGGCCAAGGGTCGGCTCGACCTGAGCACCCGTGCCTGGATCACCGACGCGCTGATCGGCATGGCGATTGCCGCGCCGGTGTTCTGGATGTTCACCCAGGCGCTGGCCATCAACCTGCCGGGCCTCACCAACACCGGTTGGCTCTGACGTCGATGCGAACCAATTGGCGGGCCTGGTGATGGACGTCTGGAACAACCTGCTGCAGGGCTTCATCACCGCCGGCACGCCGATCAACCTGCTGTGGGCGCTGGTGGGCTGCACCATCGGCACGGCAGTGGGCGTGCTGCCCGGCATCGGCCCGGCCACTGCGGTGGCCATGCTGCTGCCGATCACGCTGAAGGTGGAGGCCACCGCCAGCATGATCTTCTTCGCCGGCATCTACTACGGCGCGATGTACGGCGGCAGCACCACCAGCATCCTGTTGAACACCCCGGGTGAAGCCGGGTCGATGGTGACCGCGCTGGAAGGCAACAAGATGGCCAAGAACGGCCGCGCCGGCGCCGCATTGGCCACCGCCGCCATCGGCAGCTTCGTGGCCGGCACCATCGCCACGCTGGGCGTCACCTTCCTGGCGCCGCTGATCGCCACGCACGCCGTCAAGCTGGGCCCGCCGGAATACTTCCTGCTGATGGTGCTGGCCTTCTGCACCGTCAGCGCGGTGCTGGGCCAGAGCATGCTGCGCGGGCTCACCGCGCTGGGCATCGGCCTGGCGATGGGCCTGGTGGGCATCGACCAGATCACCGCCCAGGCGCGCTACACCGGCGGCGTGCCCGAGCTGATGGACGGCCTGGAGGTGGTGCTGGTCGCGGTCGGCCTGTTCGCCGTGGCCGAGGCGCTGTATGCGGTGCTCTACCAGGGCAGGGTGCAGGAGACGCAGAACCGGATGACCCGGGTGCAGATGACACGCGCCGAATGGCGCCGGTCGATCCCGGCCTGGCTGCGCGCCACGGCCATCGGCTTCCCGTTCGGCACCATCCCGGCCGGTGGCAGCGAGATTCCGACCTTCATCAGCTATGCCACCGAAAAGAAGCTGAGCAAGCACCCGGCCGAATTCGGCACCATCGAGGGCGTGGCCGGGCCCGAGGCGGCCAACAACGCTGCGATCACCGCCACCCTGGTCCCGCCAATGCGCTGAGCATCGGCGAGGGCAAGTGGAGCGTGTTTGTCGAGCGGCCGATGTCGCTTTTTTTGCTGCTGGTGGTGCTGGCGGTGCTGGTGCTGCCACGGCTGCTGGCGGCGTTGCAGCGGCGGCGCCAGGCAGCAGGCGCCTGATCCACCGGCCTTCCGGCCCCCCGAAATGAGGGGGAAGTGCGCGGTGCATAGGTAGTTCTGGGGATGCCACCGATCCCGATCAATGGGACTGTGAATTCCTCACAACGCAAGGATTCCGATGCCCACAACGTCGTCGCGCGCGCTGCGCTTGTCCGCCATTGCAGCCGCCATGCTGGCGGGTGCCGCTGCACACGCTGCAGTCACCACCGCCGGCAATGTGGGCACCGGGCCTTTCCCGGTCGTGCTGGGGCCTGGAGACACCACGTTACCGAACACCGTGGCCTGGATCGGCGCGGGCGGGTTGGGCAACGGCATTGGCAGCCTGGGTGTGGACAACGGGTCGTTCCTGTCGCTGGCACGCTTGTCGTTCGGCGCCGGCGGAAGCGGCAATGGCACCGGGCTGATCATCGGCCCGGGCACCCAGGTGCAGCTGTTGGCCTCTGGCACGGTCGATGAAGTGCAACGTTTGAAGGTCGGCGACTGGGGTACCGGCCAGCTCACCGTCAGCGGCGGCGCCTTGCTGTCCACCCGTGGCAACCAGTCGCCCTGCCTGCTGGCGTTTCACTATTGCGACACCTTTGTCGGTGGCGCAGCCGGCGACAACGCCACCTTGAACATCAGCGGCGCCGCCACCCAGGTGCTGATCGGTCAGAACCTGTTCATTGCCCAGCCGGGCCTGGCCGTGCAGGGCTTGGACGGCTACACCTATGGCAACCCCGGTGGCACGACGCGCGGCACCGTCAACGTGACCGCCGGTGCGCTGCTCAGCACCGACCGTGCACAGGTCGGCCCGCGCCACTGGAGCACCAATGCCACCGGCTTCGAACGCAACATCGCCGAAGTCAACATCAGCGGCGCTGGTGCGCGCTGGGTCGTCACCGGCGGCCAGACGGTGTTGAACCACGCCACCGGCGAGGTCGGCGAAGGCGGCGCCGGAATCCTGACGGCCAACGACACCAACGCCTGGGCCAGCATCAACGTCAACAACGGCGGCGTGATCGAGATCCAGGGTAGCTCGCAGGTGCTGAACTACATCACCCTCACCAACGGCGCCGGCGGCCGCTCCGGGCTGGCCGGCGGCCGCACCGACATGGTCGTCACCGGCGCTGGCTCGCAGGTGCTGTTCAGCAGCCAGGGCGGCGTGCTTCAGGTCGGCCGCGCACGCGGCACCGCCAACTTGCTGGTGGCCGATGGTGGCGTGGTCGATGGCCTCTGGTACCTGGCAGTCGGCCGCGACGGGTCCATCGGTCAACTCGACATCGACGGCAGCGGGTCGCTGCTGCGGCTCAACAACACTGCAAGCGCGCAGGCCAACCAGCCCAGTGGCCAGTCCGCCAATGCCGCCATCGACATCGGCCGCAACGGCACTGGCACGGTGACTGTCAGCAATGGCGGGCAGCTGGTGCTCGAGGGCCGGCAGTTGCTGCAGGGCGGCACCAGCCTGCAGCTCGGTCGGGATGCAGCCTCGTCGGGCACCCTCAACATCCTGGGCACTGGGTCGGTGGTGCAGCTCGGCAGCTTCTCTGCGGTGGCCGGCGGTGGCGCCGCCGAGGCGCGCAATCCATACATGTCGGTCGGCCGCGACGGCAATGGCGCGCTCAACATCAGCGGTGGCGGCAAGCTGCTGATCGACGGGGGTGCCGTGTCCACACCCGCCAACCGCCGCAGCACGCTGTTGTACATCGGCGGCTTCAGCGACGTGTCGGCCGGCGGCAAAGGCTTGGCCACCGCCACCGGCACGGGTTCGGAGATCCGCCTGACCGGCGGCGACACTTTCGTCGGCGTCGGCATCGGCCCGCAGGCCAACGGCCAACTCAATGTGCTGGACCAGGCCAGTGTCAGCGCGATCGGCTTGAGCATCGGTCGCTCTGGCGGCGTTGGGGTGCTGAAGGTCGACAACGCAAAGCTCAACTTCAGCGGCCAGCAAACTGCCGGCAACCTGTCGGGCGCGTTCCTGGTAATCGGCAGCGGCGGGGGCATTGGCGTGGCCAGCATCGACAACGGCAGCGTGGTGACGCTGAGCAATCCTGGGGCCTCGGGCGCGGCCCTGGCGCTCGGCGGCACGGGAGGTGCAGGCACGTCGTTTTCTGGCGGCGACGGCAGCCTGACACTGTCGGGCGGCTCGCGCATCAACATCGTTGCCGCGCCCGGGCTGGCGGGCATGCAGGTGGGCCGTGAAGGCAGCGCGCTGGTGCGCGTTCGCGGCGCCAGCAGCATCGACGTGGGCGACGGCAATGTCTTCATCGCGCGCAACAGCGGCAGCGACGGCACGGTGATCGTGTCAGAGGGCTCGTCGATCAGCGCAGGTTGGGTGGGCGTGGGCGCGCGCAAGACCGACACCGGCGACACCGACGGCGGCACCGGCACCTTCGTGCTGGTCAACAGCACGCTCAACGCCAGCCAGATCGTCATCGGCACCAACGGCTTTCTGGGCGGTACCGGCACCATCAACGGCCTGGTCACCAACCGCGGCATTTTTGCGCCGGGCAATTCACCCGGCCGGCTGGAGATCAACGGCGGCTTCGTGGCAGAGGCTGGCAGCCGGTTGATCCTGGAGGTGGAGGCGGACGGCGCCGGCTTCAAAACCGATGAGCTGGTGTTCAACGCCGGGCAACCGCTGGATCTGTCGCAGCTGAAGGTCGAGTTCCGCTTCCTGGGCACCACCAATCCCACCGCCTTCAACAACAGCGGCCGTTTCAGCACCGACACCTTCTTCCGGGTGAAGGATGCACAGGGTGGCTTGGGCGCGCTAGCGCCGGAACTCTTCGCCACCGCACAGTTCAGCGCCGAGGCCGAGGCCTACACCATCACCAACTTCAGCTTCGACGCGGGGGCTGCCATGCAGCAGTTCAGCGCCACCCCGGTGCCCGAGCCCGCCACCACCGCCATGCTGCTGGCCGGCCTGGCCAGCCTGGGCTGGCTGGCGCGGCGCCGCCGGGCCGCCTGATCAGTCGGCCGCACCCATCGCCAGCGCCCGCTGGCGCTGGGCTTCGTCGGCCACCGGCACGCCCAGCGGCCAGCCTTGCAGGTGGCGCAGGCTCAGGTCGGCCAGCGCGCCGATCCAGTCGGGCCGGTCGTTCAGGCAGTCGATGAATTCGAAGCGCTCGCCGCCGGCATGCAGGAAGGCCTCCCTGGCCTCCATCGCGATCTCTTCCAGCGTCTCGAGGTTGTCGCTGGCAAAGCCCGGGCAGATCGCGTCGATCCGCTTCACGCCCTGGCTGGCCAGCAGCTTCATGGTGGGCTCGGTGTAGGGTTCGAGCCACTTGGCGCGGCCCAGCCGGCTCTGGAAGGTGACGAGGTAGTCGTCACGGCCGATGCCCAGCGCATTGGCCAGCAGCCGCGCGGTCTTGTGGCATTCGCAGTGGTAGGGGTCGCCCAGCGTGAGGCTGCGCGCTGGCACGCCGTGGAAGCTCATCACCAGCTTCTGGCCGCGGCCGTGCAGGGCCCAGTGCTCGCGCACGCTGGCGGCCAGCGCGGCGATGTAGCCGGGGTCGTCGTGGTAGCGGTTCAGGAAGCGCAGCTCGGGCATGCTGCGCGCGCGCCGGGCCCAGCTGGCCACCGCGTCAAAGGTGCTCGCGGTGGTGGCGGCTGCGTATTGCGGGTACAGCGGCAGCACCAGCACACGGGTGGTGCCCTCGGCCTGCAGCGCCTCCATCACGCTGGCCACGCTGGGTGTGCCGTAGCGCATGGCCGGGCGCACCAGCACCGCATGGCCGCGCGCGGTCAGCTCGGCCTGCAGGCGCTCGGCCTGGCGCACTGTCCAGACCAGCAGCGGCGAACCCTGCTCGGTCCAGATCGACGCGTACTTGGCGGCCGACTTGGCCGGCCGGGTGCGCAGGATCACGCCGTTGAGGATCAGCCACCACAGCATGCGCGGGATCTCCACCACCCGCGGGTCCCAGAGGAACTCGGCCAGATAGCGGCGCAGGGCAGCCGGGGTGGGGGCGTCAGGCGTGCCCAGGTTCACCAGCAGCACGGCGGTGCGCTGGGCGCTGCCATGGCGGTACGGGGGTTCTGGGGCGAACGTCATGGGCCGCGATTGTCAGCGATGCGGGGGCCGGGCCTGGCGCCTGGGGATGATCCCGGGCACGGTGCACAGGCACGGCGCCGCTTGGCGGCTGCGCCGCACCTGTTGCACTGCGGCTCAGGGCCGGTGCGGCACGGTGTCGGTGAAGCTCAGCAGCTCGAAGCGCACGCAGGGCGCCAGCGGGTCGGTCGGCGAGCCGCCCAGGCCGATCGAGCCTGCGCCATGCAAGGTGCAACTGCTGCGCCGCAGCGACACAACTTCGTCGCCGCTGCCGAAGCGCACATAGGTGCCGTTGTAGCTGAGGTCGGTCAGCTGGAACACGCCGCCGTGCCAATCGACCCGGGCGTGCGAGCGCGAGACCCGGCTGTCATCCACCCGGAAGTTCGCCTGCGGGCTGCGGCCCAACACAACAGGCATGCGGTCGCCATCGAACACCTCGTTGGTGTTCAGCCAGACCAGGCGCACCGCCTCGGGTTCGAGCGTGTTGGTGACAGCGCCGAACTGGGTGGGCGGCAGGTCCACCCCTCGGCGCCCGCCCAGCACATGCACCTGCACCGGCTCGGCCCGGCCGCGCAGGTGCATCCAGCCCAGCGATCGGAAGCGCGGCTGCGCATCGGCCGGCAGGCCGGTCAGCACCTCGGCGGTGACCAGGGTCTCGTTGTCGCTGGCATGGTCGATCAGTCGGGCCGACACGTTGACCGCGTCGCCGAAGCAGTCGCCGCCCATTTCCACCACCTCGCCGCGGGCCAGCGCCACTTGCAGCCGCAGGCCGCGCAGGCCTGGCGAGGCGCCGCGCTCGCGGCCGCGGCTGACCAGGGCGTCCAGTTCCTCGTGCATCTGCTGGGCCGATTGCAAGCCCTCGGCCGGGCTGGGGAACACCGCCATCAGGCCGTCGCCCAGCGTCTTGACCAGCGTGCCGCCGCAGGCCGGCACCGCGCGGCCCAGCGCTGCCACCGTGTGGGTGACGACCGAAGTGGCCTCGGCATTGCCCAGCGTCTCGTAGAGAGCGGTGGAGCCCCGGAGGTCGGCGAAGAGCACGGTGCGCTCGGCGATGCGCGTCATGTCAACCAGTTTAATCGTGAAATCCTGGGAGTTTCTGGCCAGTGAATGGTGCGGCATGGCCATGAAAAAGGCCCCACACCGGGGGCCTTGTCGGGGTTGCGCAGGTCAGCGCGGCCTGCAACACGTCAAAGGTTGTCCAGATAGGTTCTGAGCTTGTCCGACCGGCTCGGGTGCTTGAGCTTGCGGATCGCCTTGGCCTCGATCTGGCGGATGCGTTCGCGCGTCACGTCGAACTGCTTGCCCACCTCTTCCAGCGTGTGGTCGGTGCTCATCTCGATGCCGAAGCGCATGCGCAGTACCTTGGCCTCACGTGGGGTCAGGCTGTCCAGAATGTCTTTGACGACATCGCGCAGGCCAGCCTGCATCGCGGCCTCGATCGGCGCGGTGTTGTTGGTGTCCTCGATGAAATCGCCCAGATGGCTGTCGTCGTCGTCGCCGATGGGGGTTTCCATCGAGATCGGCTCCTTGGCGATCTTCATGATCTTGCGGATCTTGTCCTCGGGGATTTCCATCTTCTCGGCCAGCGTCGGCGCATCGGGCTCGAAGCCGAACTCCTGCAGATGCTGCCGGCTGATGCGGTTCATCTTGTTGATCGTCTCGATCATGTGGACCGGGATGCGGATGGTGCGGGCCTGGTCGGCGATGCTCCTTGTGATGGCTTGCCGGATCCACCAGGTGGCGTAGGTCGAGAACTTGTAGCCGCGGCGGTATTCGAACTTGTCCACCGCCTTCATCAGGCCGATGTTGCCTTCCTGGATCAGGTCGAGGAACTGCAGGCCGCGGTTGGTGTACTTCTTGGCGATCGAGATCACCAGGCGCAGGTTGGCCTCGATCATCTCCTTCTTGGCGTCGCGGCTGCTCTTCTCGCCCGCATTCATCTTGCGGTTGATTTCCTTCAGATCATCGAGCGGCACCACCGCATGGTTCTGCAGGTCCATCAGCTTCTGCTGCAGCTCTTGGATAGCCGGCAGGTTGCGGCCCATGATGGCGCTGTAGGGCTTGTTGGCCGCCACTTCCTTCTCGGCCCACTGCAGGTTCAGGATGTTGGGCGGGAAGTTCTTGACGAAGTGGTCTTGCGCCATGCCGCAGCGGTCGACCACGATCTTGCGGATCTCGCGCTCGAAGCGGCGGATGTCGTCGACCTGCGAGCGCAGCACGTCGCACAGCCGTTCGATGGTCTTGACCGTGAAGCGGATGGTCATCAGATCACCGGTCAGCTGCTGCTGGCACTTGGCGTAGGTGGCCGAGTTGTAGCCGTCCTTCTCGTAGGCCTTGCGCATCTTGTCGAAGTGGGTGCGCACGAGCAGGAAGCGCTCCAGCGCCTGGCTCTTCAGCTCTTCGAGCTTCTTGGTCAGCGCCTTGCTGCCGCCGTTGCCGTCGTCATCGTCTTCTTCGTCGAACTCGTCGAAGTCTTCTTCGGCCACGTAGTCGTCGGCCTCGTCGGTGGAGACGAAGCCGTCGACCGCCTCGGAAATCTGCATCTTGCCGTCGCCGATGCGGTCGGCCATCGACAGGATCTCGGCGATGGTCTTGGGCGAGGCGGAAATCGCCTGCATCATCGACTGCAGGCCGCCTTCGATGCGCTTGGCGATCTCGATCTCGCCCTCGCGGGTGAGCAGTTCCACACTGCCCATCTCGCGCATGTACATGCGCACCGGGTCGGTGGTGCGGCCGAATTCACTGTCCACGGTGGACAGCGCGGCCTCGGCGGCTTCTTCGGCCTCTTCTTCGGTGGCGGTGGTGGTGGTGCCGCCGGCGATCAGCAGCGTGGCGGCGTCGGGCGCCTGTTCGTACACCGCGATGCCCATGTCGTTGAGCATCGACACGATGGCTTCCAGGATCTCGTTGTCCACCAGCTTTTCGGGCAGGTGGTCGTTGATCTCCTGGTGCGTGAGGAAGCCACGCGTCTTGCCCATCTTGATGAGCGTCTTCAGCTCGAGCCGGCGCTTGGCGACTTCTTCTTCAGTCAGCGTGGTCTCGTCCAGACCGAACTCGCGCATCAGCGCGCGCTCTTTGGCGCGCGACACCTTCATGCGCAGCGGCTTGACCTTGGCTTCGACCTCGACCTCGACCCCGACACCGGTCATGGTGTCTTCGCCAACCGCCTCGACCTCGACCTCGGTCTCGATGAAGTCGGCCTCGACGTCGCCCAGGTCGTCGTCTTCGGACTTCTCCGGCTCGACCTTGGTCTTGGCGCCCTTGGCGGTGGGCTTGTCGGCGGGCTTGTCGACAGGCTTGTCGACAGGCTTGCCGGCGGGTTTTCCGGTCTTGGCGGCCGGTTTGGCGCTGGCCTTGGCCGGCGTGGCTTCGACCGCCGCCGCCGCCGCCTTGCTCACCGGCTGCGTCGACCCGGCTGCAGGCTTGGTGGCCGCCTTGCCTGCGGTCTTGGCCGCAGCAGGCTTGGCCTTGGGGTCGGCAGCGGCTTTGTCAGCGGCGGCGGCGTCGGTCTTCTTGGCGGTCATGCGGGTCCTTGCGCGGGTGATCGGTTTGGCAGCAGGGGAGTGTGTCGACCGGCAGGCCCAGCGCATGCACGCCGGACCGCAGCGCAAGCGAAGCGGCCCGCATGCAAGCATGCGCGGCCGGTTCCCAGGCGCCCGGTCAGGCGGGAGGCAGGTGGACCATGCCTGGTCGGGCAAGCTAGCGTGGACGTCTTTGCAGTGCAGCCCTTGCGGGGGGTGTTGGCCTTATCGCGAATGCGGACCCGTGTCAGGGGTGGCCAGGACCGGAGGTGCTGCTGTCACTCTTGCCGATACAACCAATCCAAGATTATCGGCGATTTTGGCCGGCTGCGTCAAAACAGCGTCATGCGGCGCGCGGCGGGCCGCGTTTGAGTTCGGCTGTCAGGTGGATCAGTGCGTTGCGCCGTGCAGTGGCTTCATCGGACAAGTCGCCCGATTCGGTGAGCCAGCGCAACTCTTCGGCCACTGCCTGCTGGCGCAGGCGCAGCAGCATCGCGTCCAGCAGCACTTCGGGCGTCTCGTCGTCGGCCACGTCGTGGAAGCCGCTGAGCCGGTCGAGCAGCCGCCGCAGGCCGCCGTCCAGTGCGTCGTCGTCCGGGTCCTGCCCGCGCAGTTCGGCCACCAGTGCCGGCAAGGTGATGGCGCCATGCTCGTGCAGCACCCGCTCCAGTGCGTTGAAGAAGCCGCCATAGGGCGCCGGCTGGCCGGCCAGGAATTCATGCGTCTCGCCGGGCAATGCCAGCCAAGTGGCGCTGTGGCGCGCCAGCAGCCAGGCGCAGCGGTCCAGCAGGGTGGCGGTTTGCGGCGGCGCGCGCAGGCCGGCCATCGGGAAGACACGGGTGCGGCCGTTCCAGAGGCCCTGCCGGCTGCGGTCACGCCCACGCGCGCCGGGCGGCGTACCGTCGTCGGCGGGGCCGGCGGCGGCATCGGCAGCGGCGCGGCCAGTGCGGCGCGCCGCGCTGCGCCGCGCCCAATGCGTCTGCAGCACCTCTGGCGCCATGCCGCCCTGCTGGGCGAGCGACTGCACCACCTGCTCGCGCAGCAGGCCCTCGGGCAGCAGGGCCACCAGCGGGCCGGCCTGGGCCAGCATTTTCGAGCGGCCTTCGGCCTGGCCCAGGTCGCAATCGGCGCCGGCATGGGCGATCAGCTGGGCCGACAGCGGCACCGCCTGGCCCACTGCGGCCTCGAAGGCTTCCGGCCCCAGCTCACGGATGTAGGAGTCGGGGTCGTGCTCCTGGGGCAGGAACAGGAAGCGCACGCTGCGGGTGTCGGTGGCGTGCGGCAGCGCGGCCTCCAGCGCCCGGCCGGCGGCGCGGCGGCCGGCGGTGTCGCCGTCGAAGCTGAAGACCACGCTGTCGGTGAAGCGGAACAGCTTGGCCACATGCTCGTCGGTGCAGGCCGTGCCCAGCGTGGCCACCGCGTTGGGGTAGCCCCATTGCGCCAGCGCCACCACGTCCATGTAGCCCTCCACCACCAGCGCGTAGCCCTTGGCGCGCAGGCCCTGGCGCGCCTCGTACAGGCCGTACAGCTCCTGGCCCTTGTGGAAGACCGGCGTCTCGGGCGAGTTGAGGTACTTGGGCTCACCGGTGTCAAGCACCCGGCCGCCGAAGCCGATGACCTCGCCCTTGACCGAGCGGATCGGGAACATGATGCGGTCGCGGAAGCGGTCGTAGCGCTTCTGCTCCGGCCCGTCGCCATCGCCGACGATGACCAGGCCGCTGTCGGCCAGCAGCGGGTCGTCATAGGCCGGGAACACGCCGGCCAGGGTGCGCCAGCCCTCGGGCGCATAGCCCATGCCGAAGCGCGCGGCGATCTGGCCGGTGAGGCCGCGTTTCTTCAGGTAGGCCACCGCCCGCGGGTTGGCCTTGAGTGCGCTGCGGTAGTGGTCGGCCGCCTTGGCCAGCACGTCGCTGAGCGTGGCGCGCTGGCTGCGTTCGGCCTCGGTGCGGGCGCGTTCTTCGGGCGTGGCGGTGCTCTCGGGCACGGCCAGGCCCACCTGCTGGGCCAGGTCGCGCACCGCGTCCATGAAGCCCATGCCGTGGTGCTCGGTGAGGAAGCGGATCGCGTCGCCATGCGCGCCGCAGCCGAAGCAGTGGTAGGTCTGGCGCGAGGGGCTGACGATGAAGCTGGGCGACTTCTCGCCGTGGAACGGGCACAGGCCCTTGTGGTTGATGCCTGCCTTCTTCAGCTCGACATGGCGGCCCACCACCTCGACGACGTCGACGCGGGTCAGCAGGTCCTGGATGAAGCCTGAAGGGAGCATCGGCCGAGTCTAGCGAGTCGGGCCCGGCGGCCCGGGCCCGGGGGAGCCTGGGCACGTCAGCTTCCGGCCTGTCCCTGTGGCGGCGCCTGTGGCGGCGCCAGCTCGTCGACCAGCTGGCCGATGCCGTCGGCGGACAAGGCGCCCGCCACGCCGGCGGCCGTGGTCAGCGCGAACAGGCCCTTCCACTGCCGCACCCAGGACAGCACAGCCTCGGCGGGCATCGGTGCGGCGATGCCCATGCCCTGGCCCACCTCGCAGCCCAGGTCCAGCAGCATGCGGGCCTGGGCGGCGGTCTCGACGCCCTCGGCCACCACCTGGCAGTCGAAGGTGCGCGACAGGTGGATCAGGTTCTCGACGATGGCGCGGTCCTGCGCATCGACCAGCATGTTGTGGACGAAGCTGCGGTCGATCTTGAGCACCTGCACCGGCAGGCGCTTCAGGTAGTTGAGGGTGGAGTAGCCGGTGCCGAAGTCGTCCAGCGCCCAGCGCACGCCCAGGCGGGCGCAGCGCTCGAGCACCGCGCTGGTGAAGCCGATGTCGGTGAAGGCGGCGGTCTCCAGCACTTCCAGCTCCAGCCGCGGGCCCAG
>Ga0136636_10001102_pt1 | contig 15343 bp, 8 predicted proteins | sample AntDrymUQ8522106_2_FD_104653 | JGI IMG/M metagenome (GOLD analysis project Ga0136636, IMG submission 104653) | Polar desert sand microbial communities from Dry Valleys, Antarctica - metaG UQ852 (21.06) | ecosystem: Environmental > Terrestrial > Soil > Desert | place: Antarctica: Dry Valley... | reverse complement strand
CTATTTGAGAATAATCGGCAGAGACCAAAGTGTAATTTTCATCACGGGCTACAAATGCTTTTCTGATTTGTTGCCCCCGTTCGGTACGAATAGGAATGTTTTGTAAATTCGGATTGGTAGAACTCAAGCGTCCTGTTGCCGCCACGGTTTGCATATAATCAGTGTGAATGCGCTTTGTGCATGCGTCTACTTGCAGAGGCAATGCCTCAACATAGGTATTTTGAAGTTTTATTAAGGAACGCCAATCTAATATAGCCGAAACTATTTTGTTGTCTTTTGCTAAATAACTTAGCACTTCTTCGCCAGTTGCATATTGACCTGTTTTGGTTTTCTTCTGTTTGGTTCCACCTAGTTTTAATTTGTCAAATAAAATATCTCCCAATTGTTTTGGAGAAGCCAAATTGAATTTTTCGCCTGCAATGTCAAAAATAGTTGCTTCCAGCGTTTTGATGTCTTTGTCTAATTCTTGTGATAAGGACTTCAAAAAGGGAACGTCTAACCGAATTCCTTCTTTCTCCATAGCAGCTAAAACTTTTACTAACGGGATTTCGATATCCTCAAAAAGTTTCTTAGTTCCGGTTTTGTCTAATTCCAAAATGAAAATTTCTTTTAATTGCAAGGTTACATCAGCATCTTCAACAGCATATTCTTTGATTTCTTCCAATGCAACATCACGCATTGATTTCTGGTTTTTCCCTTTTTTTCCAATTAAAGTTTCAATGGATTGTGGCGCATATTTCAAGTACGTTTCTGCTAAAATATCCATGTTGTGGCGCATATCCGGATTAATCAGATAATGGGCAATCATGGTATCGAATAATTTTCCTTTGACAGTAACATTGTAATTGGAAAGAATTTTTAAATCGTATTTTAGATTTTGTCCAATTTTTTCAATTTTTTCATTTTCGAAAAAGGGAATGAATTTATCGATTAAAGAGTGCGCTTCTTCTTGGTTTTCAGGAAATGGAACATAAAAACCTTTTCCTTTTTCATAAGAGAAAGAGATTCCAACTAATTCCGCATGCAAGGCATCCAAGCCTGTAGTTTCCGTATCAAAACAAACCGATGCTTGTTTTTGTAAATTTTGCAACAGCAATCTCAGGCCTAAATCACCTTGAATTATCTGATAGGAATGTGGGGTGTTTTCTAAAGTATTGTAAAACGCAGTTCTGCTTTCCACGCCATTTTGATCTTCATTTTGAATTGCGAACATGTCAAATTGCTCTGTGTGTGGTGCGAGATTTTTTTTATACAATCTTGGATCAACAGCTTCTATTCCCTTTCCTTCGGAGGGGGACGGGGGGAGGAATATGGCATCAAATTGTTCTGCCATTCGTCTAAATTCTAATTCATTGAATAGCGCATCTGTTTTTTCGACATCAGGAGTGGATAATTCGTAATCTTTTTCATCAAAAACGACTGGACAATCAATGATAATTGTCGCTAAAGTTTTCGACAACAAGCCTTTTTCTTTATTCGCTTCAATATTTTCTTTCATTTTACCTTTTAACTTATCCGTATTGGCTAAAAGGTTTTCCATAGATCCAAATTCTTTCAAAAGTTTCTTGGCAGTAACTTCGCCTACTCCGGGTAGTCCTGGAATATTATCGGCAGCGTCGCCCATCATTCCTAAAAAGTCGATGACTTGTTCTGGCCTTTCAATTTCGAATTTGGCCAAAACCTCAGGAATCCCCCAAATTTCTATGCCGTTGCCCATTCGGGCGGGTTTGTACATAAATATGTTTTCAGAAACCAGTTGTGCAAAATCTTTATCGGGTGTTACCATAAAGACTTTGTAATTCTGTTTTTCGGCTTGCTTGGCAATAGTTCCTATCAAATCGTCAGCTTCAAATCCCTTAACTTCAATAATGGGAATATGCATCGCTTTTAATAATTGCTGAATATAGGGAATAGCAATTTTTATGGCCTCTGGAGTCGCATCGCGATGTGCTTTGTATTCCGGAAAAATATCATTTCTTAGTTGGCTACCACCGTTATCAAAAGCAACGGCAAGATGATCTGGTTTTTCTCTTTTTATTACGTCCATTAAGGAATTCATAAATCCCATAATGGCCGAGGTGTCCATTCCTTTAGAATTAATTCGTGGATTTTTTATGAAAGCATAATACCCTCTAAAGATTAAGGCATAAGCATCTAGAAGGAACAGGCGTTTTTGTTGTGACATGAATTGTGGTTTTTGTAAAGTTTTCAAAAGTACAAAACTTGTGACATAAAGGGGAGCTGGTTTGAAAAATTTCTGTTTTTATCTGCAATGCAAACTAATTTCATACTAATGAAAATTAAAGTAGTGTATATTTTTTTAGTAATGATTCCGTACTGTTTTACTCGAACGAAAATAGATATAAATAGCAAATGATTATTTAAAATATATTTAAAATTATAAGAATAATAATATATTATAATTAAAAACGTGTATTTTGTCGACATAATATGTATTTAATCGATATATTGTTTAATTTTACCAAATGGTTTTGAGAATCCATTTTATGCTCTATTATTTAATCTTTTATTTTATTTATTATGAAAAAAAATTACGCTGTTACAAAGGTTTTGCAAGCCTGTTTGTTATTTTTCATGATAATAACGACAAATGTGTTTGGCCAGGTGGGCATAGGAACGATAACACCAAACGCAAGCTCTGTTTTAGATGTTTCCTCGACAACCCAAGGAATGTTGACGCCCAGAATGACAACGGTGCAACGAACGGCTATTTCGTCGCCAGCCGATGGATTAATGGTTTATGATACCGATTTGAAATCATTTTTCCACTACAATACAGCCATTGCATCGTGGAATGTTATCAATAGTGCTACGACAGGGAGATCAAAGTTTAAACGTATTAAATCTACAGATGTTTTAGCGACTGTTTTAGCTGCGGAGAAAACCGCTGGAGGTGGCTCCAAATATCTTTTGGACTCGGGAACTTTATACGAAATCAATGGCGCAATCAATGTAGACTTACCAATAGAGCTAAATAATGCCTATGTTGCTGGTTTAGACTCTGGAGAGGATAAGTTGATTAAAGCAAATGGAGATCTCTTTACGGGGACAACAGGTGGATCAATTAGGGTGTTAACTGTTGTAGCATCAGGGGCTAGTGGTAATGTTTTTAATATAACGGGCGCTGGAAATCAAAACTTGGTATTTAGGGATTGTATTGTAGCCAACTCAGCAAATGTTGGTCTTATCAAAGGTTTTTCATTAGTATTTGTGAGTATTGTACAATATGTAGGTAATGCAAATGGAATCATTTACGAAAATATCAATAAATTATTGATTAATAATGCTGGCTGGTTTGGAGGCGGTTTACCTCTGGGTAATTCTGGAACTTATGAGAAGATTGTTGGGACATTTGAACAAGTTGCCAAACAAGGAGGATTTAGTGAAGTTTCCGGATCAAGTATTGGTTTTGATGTGTCTGGTAATCCAATTATAAATGGTGATGCTGTTATTGAAAGTGTCGTGTTTACTGGAAGTAATGCCGTTGGATATATAAAGCCCTACACGATTGGGACCTATACAGGTTATAATTTTAATAATAAATGGAATGTTCGCTGTGCGGGTATTCCTAATGAAGGAGATGGATTGTCAGTAGGCGATATAAATTTTAATTACCCAGTGGGTAGTGGAGCATCGACAACATTGACAGGTACTCCGGTTAAGTTGTCAGGTAATACAACTTCAAATAATCTTTATAGATTTTCAAAAGGTGGTGCGGATAATAAATTACAATATTTAGGAACAAAAAAAAGATTTTTTAGAATAAGTGGATCTGCTTCCTTTCAATCTAATGCCAATGGCACAGTTTACATTTTTTATGTTGCCAAAAATGGAAATGTTGTTAATCAATCTAAGGTTTATATAAGCTCTAATTCGACAGTAGACATTTTGGCTGTTCCCATAGAAGCTATAGTTGAAATGAGTTCAAATGATTACATAGAAGTCTTTGCAGAACGTTTATCTGGAACCGGAAATATATTGACGGTTTCTATGAACCTTGTAGTAAACTAAAACAAAAAACTGCCAAACTTAACTCAATTAAAAACCGCATTGCTCAAAATTTAAAGTAATGCGGTTTTTATTTTTGTTCAAAAGTTTTGCTACTAAGAGCTCTTTAACGCTTTAGTCAAGCGTTAAACTTTAACTAATAAAAAACCATTTCAGTAAATTGTTTTGTTATTTTGTTAAAAATTTTTTATAATGATCTTTCGTATCGTATTCTTGTGTTTAGTCCTTCTCATTATTGAGCTTTATACATTTCAAGTATTAAAAACTTTGATAAAATCAAAGCCAGCATTGTTTTCAATTCAGTTTATTAGCATCTTATTTTTAGTATATATTGTCTATTCTTTAATGCAATTTGACCGAAGCGTAGGGCAGACGCAACAAATGATGTCTACCATGGGTTTGTTGCTTATTGTTTATGTTCCAAAATTAATATTGACTTTTACATTAATGGGGGAAGATATCTACAGGCTGTGTGTAGGATCCGTTAATTTTTTTGTCGAATATGACAAGAGTACAGATTTCCTTAATTCCAGAAGAAAGTTTGTAAGTCAAATAGGATTGGGATTAGCAGCAGTTCCTTTCTTGTCCTTAATATACGGAGTGACAATAGGAAAATACAATTACAAGGTGATCAAGCAACGGATCTTTTTTCCTGATTTACCAGATGCTTTTGATGGTTTTACGATAACTCAAATATCAGATGTTCATAGTGGAAGTTTTGATAATCCAGAAAAAATTAATTATGCCATTGATCTGGTAAATGAGCAAAATTCAGATCTGATTTTGTTTACTGGCGATATCGTGAATACGGATGCAAAGGAAATGCATCCCTGGATAGAAACATTCAATAAAATTAAAAAGCACGAATATGGTAAATATTCGGTTTTAGGGAATCACGATTATGGAGAATATATTACGTGGCCAACGGAGGCCGCAAAAGAAGATAATTTTCAAGCTATAAAAAACTTATACGGGGAAATAGGTTTCAATTTATTGTTGAATGAACATACTTTTATCCAAAAAGGAGAAGATAAAATAGCTTTAGTAGGTGTCGAGAATTGGGGTCATAACTTCAAACAAGCTGGAGATTTAAGCAAGGCTTCAGGGCAACTAAAGAAAGAAGATTTTAAGATTTTGATGAGCCACGATCCTTCACATTGGGAACATGTAGTGCAACATGACGATAAACATTATCATCTTACACTTTCTGGACACACCCATGGAATGCAATTTGGTATTGAAATTCCAGGGTACTTTAAATGGAGTTTGGCACAGTATGTTTATAAACAATGGGCGGGTTTATATGAGAACCTGGGAAGATACGTTTATGTTAATAGAGGTTTTGGTTTTCATGCATACCCAGGTAGAGTAGGTATTATGCCGGAAATAACAGTCATTGAACTAAAAAAAGGTGTTAATGTGGCATAATACGTTAAAAATGCTACATTTGTAAAATAAATATCTCTTTTTAGTGAATTTTAAAAAATTAAATTTTTGGTTTTATGTCAAAATTTGGAGAACTTATAAATACTCAAGTACCTGTGTTAATTGATTTTTACACAGAATGGAACGAATCTTCAGTTTCAATGCATCCTGTAATCAGGGATGTAGCAGCTGCTCTTGGCGATAAAGCAAAAGTAATTAGAATTGATGTAGATAAAAATCAAGAATTAGCGGATGCCTTACGCATCAAAGGCTTGCCTACTTTGATGATTTACAAACACGGTCAAATGATTTGGAGACAGTCTGGAGAATTAGATGCCAATACGCTTATTGGAATCGTTCAGGAACAATTATAACAGCATTTTTTGTTTCATAAAACAGCACATTTAAAATTATTTTTTTTTAAAAAAGCCAGTGTTTTTGGTAACACGTATTCAAGGTTTTTGAAGGCTTTTAGGCTGTCATGAAAAACAATAATACTTCCCGGTTTTATATTTGATAGTACATTATCTAAACATTTTTCTTTGGATATGGTCGTGTCGAAGTCCGCACTGAGTACATCCCACATCATTATTTTATATCCTAATGCTCGTATCTCTCTTGCTTGGGCTCTTTTTAATTTGCCGTAAGGGGGACGGAATAGTTTAGATTTTAAACCGTAATTACTATTGCTCTGAATTGCCTCTGCACAGCGTTTTGTGTTTTCTACATAAGATTTTGTTTCTGTTTTCCAGCCATTTAGATGATTAAAGGTATGGTTTCCTACTCCATGACCCTCTTTAACTAACTTTTTAAATAGTGCTGAATTTTTTTTGATATTGTCTCCTATGCAAAAAAAAGTTGCTTTTACATCGTATTTTTTTAATTCCTCCAAAACCCATCCTGTAACTTCAGGAACAGGACCATCATCAAATGTGAGGTAAACGGTATTTCCTGTATTGGAGACATCCCAAATATAATTAGAAAATATCTTTTTTATAATCCAGTTGGTCTTAATCCAGTAGAAGCTCATCAGTTGAAAATTAGGGGCATAAATAAAATGGTGGTTCTTTTTTAATCGAAACTAAGAAGTAGTCTGTTTTTTGCAAAGTACTTCTGCCTTGATTTTTAAAAAGAGACGAGGAGTTGCTTATAAATTTATTACACAATAAATTCATAAGCAACTCCTCGTCTTACTTTCTACTTAAATTTATTCTTTTTCACGGCCAAAACGTTCAAACATTTTAATGTAAGTGTTGAACGTAATTCTGTTTTTGTTGTAGAAATCCAAGTCGCCGTTCTCTTTCATCACCTGCAAGAGACTTCTGTAGCGCTCAATGTCGATAATGATAGGAGTTGCAATACTACTTTGCTCAGAAGATTTAAGGTTGCCATAATAGTTGAGGTTTTCTTGATACTTACCCACTAGTTTTTTTAGCAATTGCTGTGCTTTTATTTTTTCACCAATTTTGTAATATCCGCCAGCAAAAGGTTCTACTAAGGAATAATATTCAAAATATTCCACTGGCATTTTTGTCATGGCCAAATCGATAATGTTTTTTGCCTTGTCTTTTTGTCCTTCAAGAATTAGCTGATTCATTAATCTTGAGAGATTGGTTCGGTAGGTTATGCTATTTCTTCGGGTCTCTGGATCATGATAAATAGTTGGACTTTCGCTGTTTCCCCAATCCCATTTCATTACTTTGGCATACATTTTATCCGCATCAATTTGTCCCATTTCAAGCGGACCACCATCTTTAGGGATGACGGTTCTTATTGGGACTAATTTATAAACCATACCTTCTAATTGAAGGTATTCTTTCATCCAGATATAATCTTCGCTGTCAAAGGCGCCTCCGCTAAAATAAATTGGGCGTTTCCAATTGTTATTGGCAACGATATCGAGCATCATTAGTCTGTTTTTATACAAGGCATTGCCTTTAATGTCCAAGTCAATGTAGGGAACTATAGAGTCATTGTATTTAGGGGAAACAACTTTGTTTTTGATAATAATGTCTTTGTCAACTGGAATTCTGATTTTATTCGTAGGATAAAAATGAATGGTTTGACCGTTTTGCATTTCAACAGTTGATTTTGGATTTTTAATAAAATCGATAAAATCTTTTATATCCCAGCGGCTTTCAATTTTAGGAATGTGAGCCACATAGTCCAGTTTGTCACCTACATATTGATCGTGTGTAAAAGAAATGGGCAACGGATCCGATTCGTAGGTTTTAGTTTTCATCTGATCAATGTACCAATCCGTCATGAATAAACTCGTATTTACAATTTTGACATCGGTTCTTACTTTTTCAATTTCTTGAGCGTACCAAAGCGGAAAGGTATCGTTATCACCAATAGTAAATAAAATTGCATTAGGGTCACAAGAGGTCAGGTATGCTTTTGCCATGGCTACAGCGGTGTATTTTCCAGAACGATCGTGATCATCCCAGTTTTGAGAAGCCATAAGTACAGGAGCTGCTAGTAAACTCGCCGCGATTATAAGGGGACCAGCAATTTTTGGGGCTAAGTATTTTTGTGCACTTTCGTACAAGGCGTACACCCCAAATCCAATCCAAATGGCAAATACATAAAACGAACCCACTAAAGCATAATCTCTTTCTCGAGGCTCAAATGGTCTTTCATTTAAGTAGATTTTCAAGGCTATTCCCGTAAATAGAAATAAAGCGAGTAGTACATAAAAGCTTTTCAAATCTTTATTCGCATGGTACATTAAACCAATTAAACCAAGAATAAATGGCAGGAAGAAATAGACATTTCGGCCTTTATTATTCAACACATCCGAAGGTAGGTTTTCTTGGCTTCCTAAATGCAATTCATCTATAAACGATATTCCACTAAGCCAGTTTCCATCTAAGTAATCGTATCTTCCTTGAATATCATTTTGACGTCCAACAAAGTTCCACATTAAATACCTCCAGTACATATATCCAAACTGGTATTCAACCATAAAGCCCAGATTGTCCGCTGTTGTAGGTTTCTCAACTAGGAGATAATCACCATAGCTTTTCAGGAACTTAATATACCCTTCATTATCAATTTGTTTTTGCGCGTAAGCTTGTCTGAATTCATTTATGGTTTTCTGTGTTTCGTTTTTCAGTTGTGCAATCGCTTTATTATAATCTTCCTCACTCAGTTGACTTGGATCTATACCGTATTTAGCTAAATCATCTTCATAGGGATAATTAGGGTTTAACCTAAACTCAGGAGGATTTGTGAAATTCATATAATTTTCAATATGATCACCACTCCACATTCTTGGTAAAATCGTTTTGTGGTTGTCATCTGTGTTTTGATCTGCATTTTTAAAATTATTTACAATAACGTAGGTATTGGTTTTATAATCTCTTTCGTAGTTGGGTGCTTTGTCTAGATAGGGATTGTCTTTGTCTAAACCCGCAAATCCTTCAGTATATTGAGGGCCGTAAAACAATGGATTTACTCCGTATTGTTCTCTATTATAGTAGGCAAGAACTTCACGAGCATCAGAAGGTTTGTTTTCGTTGATCACAGTATTGGCATTGGCGCGAATCGGTAACATCGTCCATGTAGAAAAACCAATGAGGATAAAAAGGATGCATAGAATTAAGGTGTTGGCAGTTGCAAGGCCTTTGTTGTTGGTGTATTTTAATCCAAAATAAAACAAGGCTGCTAACAAAACGGTAACAAATAGAGTTCCTGAATCAAAGGGTAATCCTAGACTATTCACCATAAAGACTTCGGTTTTACCAAAGAATCCCATAGTCATAGGAAGAAGCAATTTGAAAATAAAAAGTAAAATTGCAATTACCACTACATTGGCGACAAGAAAACTTTTAAGGGTAACAACTTTATAATTTTTAAAAAAATAAAGAAAGCCAATAGCAGGAATAGTTAGTAACGCCATGAAGTGGACTCCAAAAGAAAGACCAACAACAAGAGAAATGATTAATAACCATTTGTTTCCTCTTGGTTTATCCATGTCTTGTTCCCAACGTAAACCCAGCCAAAATAGCAGCGCAATAAATAAAGAAGCCATCGCGTAAACTTCGGCCTCCACTGCGTTAAACCAAAAACTATCAGAGAATGTATAAGCTAAAGCACCAACAAATGAACTTCCTAATATTACAATTTCATTACTTTTAGTAGCTTGTTTAAGTGGTTCCTCTTTTAGATTTGAGTCTGAAAATCGAGAAACTAATTTCTTTAGCACCATTGATGAGGACCAAAACAAAAATAAAATGGTAAATGCACTGGAGAATACGGACATCATATTGACCATTAAGGCAATTTTAGTCTCATCAGTAGCAAACATGGCGAAAAAAGCACCAATCATTTGATATAAGGGAGCTCCCGGCGGGTGTCCAACTTCTAATTTTGCTGCAGTAGCAATGTATTCGCCACAATCCCAAAAACTCATTGTAGGTTCAACAGTCAAAGTGTAGGTTAATAATGCGATTCCAAATGTAAGCCAACCAATGATGGTATTCCATTTATTGAAATTGAATGCTGCTTTATCCATGTACTAAAATTTAATTTAATTGTAAGTTACAAAGAAAATGTTTTTTTGTTTAACCCTAGTAGGATTAACATTATTTTCTGGAAAAGTAATGCAAATTAATAACATGTTGATTGTGAGGTTTTTTGACCAAATTACAGGTCTAATTTCAAATTAAGTCAAATTTTTTTTGATAAAAAGGCAAAAAAAGTTTGTGCAAACTAAATTTTATTTTAAATTTGCACTCGCTTAGCAGCAACGCTGGTCTATGGTGTAATGGTAACACAACTGTTTTTGGTGCAGTCGTTCAAGGTTCGAGTCCTTGTAGACCAACAGAAAGCCCCTCAATTTTGAGGGGCTTTTTTTATGGAATGCATTTAAGAGCGTCATTTTAAATTTTTATTTCTTTAAAATATAAATGGTATTCTAGAAGGTTGGAGTTAGTCAGGAGTTAGATTTTAAAGGTAATAATAGGTTTTGTAACATGATTGACCAAGTCTTCGCTGATGCTTCCGGTGAAAAAATGAGCCAATCCAGTTCTGCCATGAGTGCAGAGTCCTATTAAATCAGCGTCAATAGTTTTTGAAAAATTGACAATTCCGTTTTCGACATTAGTGTCATTAAAAATGTGTAAAGAGTAGTTTTTAATTTCGTAGTTCTTGATGAACTTGCTCATTATTTTTTCCGCATCAAGAGTAGTCTTGAAACTATTTGGGGTACAGATAAAAACTAAAAATAGATTTGCATCAAAAATTGCGGCAAAATCTCGCATTTTTACAAAAGGTTTTTTTGTTTCTGGCGAAAAATCAGAAGCGAATACCATGTTTTTGAATTTTAAGTCTCTTACATCTTTTTTAATGACTAAAACTGGTATTTCGGAGAGGCGCACCACTTTTTCAGTATTAGAGCCCAGCAATAGCTCTTCAATGCCAGAAGTTCCATGTGATCCCATTACGATGAGGTCAATCTTATTTTTTTTGTTAAATGCTAAAATGCCACTAAAAGTTCTTTCGTACTGCACGGAAACGTTTACGGAAATTCCAGCTAAGTAGGGTTGCTCTGTAATTTTTTGTAATTTTTCATTGGCTTTTTTTATAAACAGCATTTCTTCAGGGATGCTGCTGCCTCCTGTTATCGTATCGTTAATCTGATTCGGTACTTCTAATAAATGCAAAATAAATAGTTCGCATTTAGTTTTTTTTGCAATCAGTACTGCGGCCTTTAAAGCGTTTTCGGCATGCTCAGAAAAATCGGTGGGAACTAAAATGCGTTTCATAATAAGAAAGTGTTAAATTATGGTAAAATCGGTTGTTTTAATTGACTTTTAAAGATAAGAAATTATTTTACACCAAGTGATTATTTTAGTTTATAAAAAAAAACACTATATTTGCACCGTTATTTATTAAAATCTAGATAATGAGGGGACTAAATGTCCCCTCTTTTTATAAAAATATGACATTTAAAGAAAAAGTAAATACGTTATTGGCAGAATGCCTCTTAGAAAAGCCATCAATTTTTTTGATAGACCTTGTTATCACTGATGCTTTCAAGGTTATTGTGACTGTAGATGGTGATAATGGAGTGGCGCTTCAGGATTGTATAGATGTAAGTCGTTTTATAGACAATGACTTGGACCGTGAAGAACAAGATTATTCCTTAGAAGTAGCCTCAGTAGGGGTTGGATCACCATTGAAATTACTAAGACAATACAAGAAAAATATAGGTAGAACTTTGATTGTCAAGACCGGGACAGAAATAATTGAAGCAGAATTAGTAGAAGCTAATGATGATTTTGTAGTTTTGTCTTGGGAAGCAAGAGAGCCTAAGAAGGTAGGGAAAGGTAAAGAAACAGTTCAAAAAGAACTTAAATTACCTTATGAAGATATAAAAGAAGCAATTGTTACAGTAACATTTTAATTAAAGAATTCGCATGGAAAATTTAGCATTAATCGATTCATTCTCAGAGTTTAAAGATGATAAACTTATTGATCGTGTAACGCTTATGGCAATTTTAGAAGATGTATTTAGAAATGCATTGAAAAAAAAATACGGTTCAGATGATAATTTCGATATTATTATAAATCCTGATAAGGGAGATATGGAAATATGGCAAAGAAGAGTGATTGTTTCTGATGAAGATTTGGATTTTGATCACTTAGAAATTACTTTAACTGAAGCTAGAAAAATTGAGCCTGATTTTGAAATTGGTGAAGAAGTTTCCGAAGAAGTGAAATTAATTGATTTAGGAAGAAGAGCAATTTTAGCTTTGCGCCAAAATTTAATTTCAAAAATTCATGAGCACGACAATACAAATCTTTACAAACAGTTTAAAGATTTAATTGGGGATATATATACTGCTGAAGTACACCATGTGCGTCCTAGAGTTGTCATTTTGGTTGATGATGAAGGAAACGAAATCATTTTGCCAAAAGAAAAGCAAATTCCTTCTGATTTTTTCCGCAAGGGAGATAATGTTAGAGGAATAATTGAAAGCGTGGAGTTAAAAGGGAATAAGCCTCAAATTATTATGTCTAGAACTTCGGAGAAGTTTTTAGAGAAATTGTTTGAACAAGAAATTCCTGAAGTTTTTGACGGTTTGATTATGGTTAAGAAAGTAGTAAGAATTCCAGGTGAAAAAGCAAAAGTAGCCGTTGATTCTTACGATGATAGAATTGATCCAGTAGGCGCTTGTGTAGGTATGAAAGGGTCTCGTATTCACGGAATTGTTCGTGAGTTGGGGAATGAAAATATCGATGTTATCAATTATACTAGTAACATTCAGTTGTTTATTACTAGAGCATTAAGTCCTGCTAAAGTATCGTCTATTAAAATTAATGAAGAGACAAAAAGGGCAGAGGTTTTCTTGAAGCTTGAAGAAGTTTCAAAAGCAATTGGTCGTGGTGGACATAATATTAAATTAGCGGGTTTATTAACAGGCTATGAGTTAGATGTTATTCGCGAAGGGGATGTTGCTGGTGCAACTGCTGATGAGGATGATGTTGAATTAACAGAGTTTTCAGATGAAATTGAAGACTGGGTTATTGAAGAGTTTGCAAAAATTGGTTTAGATACTGCAAAAAGTATTTTAAAACAAGATGTTGAAGATTTAGTACGTAGAACAGACCTAGAAGAGGAAACGATTTTAGATGTAATGAGAATATTGAAAGAAGAATTTGACAGTTAGTCAATGTGTCTTCAACGATAAACATGCCACTCTACAATAAATTTTTACTCGGTAGGTACCAAGTGGGGAGTAGAGTGAGGAATAACAAAAAAGGTAATAATAAAAAGGTTGTATGTCTGAAGAGAGAATTATTAGAATAAACAAAGTTTTAAGGGAATTGAATATTTCTTTGGAAAGAGCTGTGGATTATCTAAAAGATAAAGGAATTGCTATTGAGGCAAATCCAAACACAAAAATTTCTGATGATGTATACAATGTCTTGTGCGGTCAGTTTGCAGGTGACAAAGGGAATAAAGAAGCTTCAAAAGAAGTAGGAGAAGAGAAAAGGAAAGAAAAAGAGGCTTTGCGTTTAGAACGAGAGAAAGAAATTGAAGACAAACGTAAAATTGAGGAAGATCGTCTAAAACAACAGGAGGTTATAAAAGCGAGAGCGGTTATATCAGCACCGGTTCAAGTGGGCAAAATTGACCTGAATCCAAAAAAGCCTACTATTATTTCACCTACAAAAGCTGTTGATAAAGTTGAAACTCCAGTTGCTAAAGTGCCTGAAGTAAAGCCAGTTGTAAAAGAAGTGACTTCAGAAAAAGTGGCTCCAGAACAACCGCTGCAAGAAAAGGCTTTGGAAGTAAAAATGGTTTCAGACAAAAAAGAGGTAAAACCTATTGTTGGAATAAAAGAAGTTAAAACAGAGGCTCCAAAAGAAGTCGCAGCTGAACCAAACGTGGTTGCGAAAACTGAGACTGTGAAAGCAGATGAAGCGCCTGTTGATGAAACCATCACTACGCAATATCAAAAACTATCGGGAACTACTTTAACAGGTCAGATAATTGATTTATCTCAATTCAACAAACCGAAAAAGAAAAAAGAAGAACCAAAAATCACCCCTAATAAACCGGGTGCTCCAGGTTCGGCTGCAGCCAATGCAAATAAAAATAAGCGTAAAAGGATTGCTCCTAAACCAGGTGCTCCAAGACCGCCGGCAGTACCAGGAGTTCCTGGTGCACCAAATCCGAATAAGATTACCCCTAATGTTGGTGGTGGCGGATTTAATGCGAACAGAAGTGCAAGACCTGGTTTCGTGAAAGGAAACAGACCTGCTATTGTTGCCAAAGTTGAGCCAACAGAAGAGGAAGTTAAAAATCAAATTAGAGAGACTTTAGAGAAACTGCAAGGTAAAGGCGGTAAATCTAAAGCGGCTAAATATAGAAGGGATAAAAGAGATACACACCGTCAGAAATCTGATGAGGAGCAAAGAGCTATTGACGAAGGAAGTAAAACTATTAAAGTTACTGAGTTTGTTACTGTTGGTGAAATTGCAATCATGATGGATGTGCCAATTACAAAAGTAATCGGTACCTGTATGTCACTTGGAATCATGGTAACCATGAATCAACGACTTGACGCAGAAACGTTGACTATCGTTGCAGATGAGTTTGGTTATGAAGTGGAATTTATTACTGTTGACATCGAAGAAGCGATTCAAGTTGTTGAAGACAGAGAAGAAGATTTAGTTTTCAGAGCGCCAATTGTAACCGTAATGGGACACGTCGATCACGGAAAGACATCGTTACTGGATTACATTCGTAACGAAAACGTAATTGCAGGAGAATCTGGAGGGATTACGCAGCATATTGGTGCCTACGGAGTAACCTTAGATAATGGACAAAAAATTGCATTCTTAGATACTCCAGGTCACGAAGCGTTTACCGCAATGCGTGCGCGTGGTGCTCAAGTTACTGATATCGCTATCATTGTGATTGCAGCAGATGATGATATCATGCCGCAAACCAAAGAAGCCATTAGCCATGCCCAAGCAGCGGGGGTTCCAATTATATTTGCTATCAATAAAATTGACAAGCCAAATGCTAACCCTGAAAAAGTTAAAGAAAGATTAGCGGGTATGAATTTACTTGTAGAGGATTGGGGTGGAAAAATTCAATCACATGATATTTCTGCAAAAGTAGGAACAGGTGTTAAAGAGTTATTAGAAAAAGTATTGTTAGAAGCAGAACTTTTAGATCTAAAATCAAACCCAAACAAAGCGGCACAAGGTACAGTTGTTGAGGCATTCCTTGACAAAGGTAAAGGATATGTTTCTACTATATTAGTTCAAAACGGAACATTGAAAATTGGAGATTATATGTTAGCTGGTAAGCATCATGGTAAAATAAAAGCCATGCATGATGAAAGAGGGAACATAGTAACTGTAG
>Ga0136636_10001101_pt1 | contig 15353 bp, 11 predicted proteins | sample AntDrymUQ8522106_2_FD_104653 | JGI IMG/M metagenome (GOLD analysis project Ga0136636, IMG submission 104653) | Polar desert sand microbial communities from Dry Valleys, Antarctica - metaG UQ852 (21.06) | ecosystem: Environmental > Terrestrial > Soil > Desert | place: Antarctica: Dry Valley... | reverse complement strand
TTCACAGATGGCTTTGAACTTTTGTATTCCTTCTTCGGTATGCAAATTAATTCTTGGCTTCAAGTGCAGTTCCCCATCACCTGCATGCGCATAATAAACAGGTGTCTGCCCGAAAGCATGCATCATTTGTTCAAATTCTCTGATATAAGCCGGTAAATCCGCCAAGGCAACGGCTGTGTCTTCAATGCAATTAATAGCCTCTTCCTCGGTATCCGTATTTGCCAATAATCCCAATCCGGCGGCGCGCAATTCCCATGCGTCTTTCATCTTTGTGCCTGTCAAGCTTACGTTGTAATAACTCTTAGTTTCTGCTAGCGTCTGAAGCATTTTCACTTCTTCTTCAAGACTTTGCTTTTCATCCATTCCCCTGACTTCGATCATCAACAATGCTTTTGGCTTTCCCATAATGAATTCAGCCATGTGTTCATATTTAGGCAATCCCTCTATTCCCGACAATACTTGATCGTCCATGAGTTCGCAAGCATAAGGCTTGTTTTGCATAACTGCCACTGTTGCTGTCATGGCCTCATCAATGCTTTTGAAATGCGCACAAATCAATTTACAACTTGCAGGTGGCAATTCTTGCAATTGCAGTTTGATGGCTGTGGCGAGGACCAAGGTACCTTCAGATCCACAAATAAGTGAACAAAGATTAAAAGGTTTTCCTTCTTGCTCAAATGGCTGCATTCGGGCCAATAGATCCAGTGCATAGCCAGTGTTTCTTCTGTTAATTTCAGGCTTGGGATACTGTTCGTTGATTTCCTTTTTCATGTCAATATTCGAAAGAATCTCATTGAGGTATCTGTATAGCTGACCCTCCAAAGAATTGAGCTGACATTTTTCATGAAATTCATCCCTGCTAAGTTCCTTGCAATGTATGACAGAACCGTCAGAAAGAATCCCTTCAATTTCCAGGACATAGTCTCTCGTTGTGCCATATCGTACAGAGGTGGAACCACAACTGTTGTTGCCAAGCATTCCTCCTATCATTGCCCGATTTGAAGTAGATGTGTTGGGACCAAAGAAAAGCCCATGCTTCGCCATTGACCTGTTTAGCTCATCGCGTATCACACCTGGCTGAACCCATACTGTTTTATCTGATGGATTTACAGTCAAGGTCTCTGTAAAATATTTTGAAAGATCCACAACTATTCCCGATCCTACACACTGACCTGCGAGCGAGGTGCCTGCTGTGCGAGGTATTAAAGATGTCTTGTTGTTCAAGGCATACTTAAGCAAAGCGATTAGGTCTTCCTTGTCCTTTGGAAAAACTACGGCCAAAGGGGTCTCCTGATATATTGAAGCATCTTGAGAATAGATACCTCGCACCATTGTGCTGCTATGCCAATCCCCTTTGAATTCCTTTATCATAAACGAGCTTTAAATCTGCTGCAAGGTAAGAGACAATCCGAACTCTATCAATCAGTAATTGCGAATATTCCTGCTAAAGGTGCTTGAAATGAGTTACTTCAAAAGAAAATGAGTTTAAAAATTTCATTAAAACAATATGTTGTTTATATTTGCACCGACAAACAATTTATAACTTATTATAGATCCAAATGATTACTCAAGACAGAATCGACCTAAACGAAAGGTTTATCAAGGTTTTTAGACTTTTAGAAGACCGAAATGTAATCAAGACCAACGATCGTGATGGCAAAGGAATCGGTGATTTTGCACATAAGCTATTGGGCAGAAGATCGTATGGCCATATTGTCCGATCATTTTTGAATCCAGAAGACAAAAGAATGATTGATTATCATCATGCAGCAATCCTCTGTGATGAGTTTGGTGTTAACAAAAAATACATGATGGAAGGCATTGGATCCCCGTTTGGAATCGATCTTCCTGTACCACAAATAGCAAGTTCGCCCAATAAAAGAAACAACATTTTGTTTACCTCGCTACAAGCCTTCGCCGGTGCGTCCGTAGCGCATGATAGCTTTGAATTTGAAGAAACAGATTCGTTTGAAATACCAGGACTTAACGGGCCAGGATTAGTAGCATTTCCCATCAAGGGCAACAGTATGGATCCAGTTATCAAAGATGGTGACATTGTAGTTTGTAAGGAGGTGGAACGCTTAACCGATATTCATGAACGTGAAATTTATGCCGTGAAATCAACTGGTTCTGTATGGATAAAATACGTGCAGCCCATCAGGGACGAAAAGAATAAAATTGCTAGATTAAAGCTGATATCAGCCAATCATCTTGAACACGATCCTTTCGAAGAAGAAGTTGGTGAATATACCCGCATCTACAAAGTGGTCCGAAGAATCAGTGCGGTGTAAGCGTTTAGCATCAAGCTTTTGGAAGTTCAATAGTAAACGTGGTGCCCTTATCCGCTTGAGAATGACTTACATAAATCTTGCCTTTGTGATAGGCCTCAATGATTCTTCTACTGAGTGAAAGTCCAAGACCCCACCCTCTTTTCTTAGTTGTGAAACCAGGCTGAAATACCATGTCCCAATTCTTGCTTGGGATTCCCTTGCCGGTATCTGTTAAATGGACGATGAGCTTTTTGGTGGTTTCCTCTATTCTTGCAGAAATAGTTCCCCTGCCCTCCATGGAATCCAAAGCATTCCGGATCAAATTCTCAAAAACCCAGTCCAAAAGATGTCCATTTACTTTTGAATAAAATGCTTTTCCCGAAGCATCTGGAAAATCGAATACCACCCTTTTAGAGGCTCTCCTAGCCATGTAAACTTTATTGCGATCTAAAATACCTGTCAAATTCTCCTCGGTTAGGATAGGTGTAGAACCAATTTTTGAGAATCTCTCCGCAATGAGTTCCAATCTGAAAACATCATTTTCAAGTTCGTGTATAATCTCTGCGGTGTCCTTGTTTGAATGAAGTTTGAGGTGTTCGATCCAAGCCATAATTGCAGAAATTGGCGTGCCAAGTTGATGGGCTGTTTCTTTGGCCATTCCCACCCAAATTTTGTTTTGCTCATTCTTTCTGGCCGAACTGAAAGCCGAATAACCGATAAGTACAAAAAAGATAATCAAAAAGACTTGAACAATAGGAAAATAGGTCAATAGCCTTAACAATTGCGTATGCTCATAATAAATGTACTTTGCATAACCAGTTCCTTCAATTGGTTCTCTTCCTGATGCCTTGATTCTTTTCAATTGACTTTCTAGAAACACCATGTTCGTATCCTTGACCTCCCCCCAATTGGCTCCATCAGATATTCTTCCTGTCTCGTCCACGAATATGATGGGTATTCCCTTTAGAAGATCCGAATTCAATAACTCGGTTTCCATGCTTACATCTTTATTCAGGTTGTTCGGATCATTTAGTGATTCCTGCACACGCCGGTAAAGTTCAACTTTACTCTTTTCGCCGGAAGCTAGTTGTTGGGCCAAATATTCAGTATAGACCATTGAGGCAGAAATGATAATCAGCCCAGTAAACGCAAGATACCATTTCCACCTACTTTTTTCCATATTGACTGTTGCCAGTTGTTTGCTGTATTTCTAAATAATTGTTCAAACGCAAAACTGCATTGTCTCGTATGTCCTTATAAAAAAGATTATAATCTCCTGCGTGAAAGTTATTTGAAAAATATAAAAACGAACCTCGAAATTTAGGTTTGTTGGCCCACAAAAAGTCTGACTCAATCTTTGTTGTTTGCGTTTTGGGCTTCAATTTGTTAAAATCTAGAAATATGGCTCCTTTGTGTTTCTGCCGACTTACTTCTGCCCATCCTGTGGTCCATGAAACTGGATTAGTAACTGCAACATTTCCTGTTTCTTTAAATTTCTTAGGAAAGTGTCCCTTTTTGTAAGTTCTCCAAGAACAAAAGCAGTTTGTTTCGTCCGGACTCTCACATGGCTTTACATAGCGAAATGCGTTTTTGGGAACTGGTAATCCAACCAAATAAGCTACCACCAATTGTTTTTGAATTGGTTTTCCACTGACAAGTTCATTGACCAATCTGGCTGCATGGGTTGTTCCTTGAGAGTGTGACACGATCATAAATGGTGTGTCCTTTGAATAGTTTTCTATAAAATAGAGGAAAGCGTCTTTGACATCTCGATATGCCAAATCAAATGCCTGTTTTTGGCCATGATCTTCCTTTTGGAAGTAACATCTTATATGTGCTTGTCTATATCTTGGTGCATAAATATTTCCTACTGTATTAAATATGCTGGCTTGATATTTAATTGCTGTTTTTTCTGTTTTGGCGTTTATCTTAACGTCCCCCAAACTCGCGTTCCATGTAGATTTTTTATTCTTGCTCGTCAAAGTTGTTGGGTGCAAATAAAAAATATTCACCTTACCTTGTGGCTTAAGACTTATGGTATCAATCCCTTTGGAGACTATGTCAGCAGAATCCTTTTTCATGGGATGTGAGGCCCAATTGTCCATATTTGAATAATCTGTTGTGCTCAGATCATCTTGAAATAATAACTTGGTTTGGTATGAGGAGCAAGCACTCATGCAACACACAAGAAATGAGCAAACAATAATCGTTCGCAAAAAATTAAATAGTTTTTCGTTGTACAATTGACGTATTTTCATGCAAAAATAACACTTAAGTCATGCGTTTACCATTTTGTTTTCTTTCAGCCCTTCTTTTGGTAAGTTTTTCATTTCATGCCTGCTCAAAATCTGGCTCAGAAAAAGCTATTATTCAAAAACCCAATCCGTATTGGTACCAATCGAAAGCCGAAGTCAACGGTTATACGCTCAAAGAACAACGCTATGGGGTAATGCGCGATGGGTATGTCGTTTTAATTTTTGTTACGGAGGACTTCCTTACTTCAAAAAACGTAAAAAATGAATCTTATGTTGACAAGTCTTCTGTTCCCGTTTTTAAATGCAACATGAAAAAGCATTTTGTAACTGGCATGTATGATTACACGCTCATGAGTAGTGTATTTTCTCCTGCCAATGCTCCTTTGGACCACCCATATAAAGTAAGTTCTTCAAACTTGGACTGGTGCGGTCATGAATGGCTTCAAGTCAACAGAAAAGGGAATAATCTGGAACTGGAGCAGTTCTCCTATTTTGAAAAAGAAGCTGATCGCAAGTTGTCCTTAACTTCGTGTTTACAGGAAGATGAGTTGTTCAATTTGATCCGTTTGTGCCCTAATCAGATTCCTACGGGGTTACAAAAAATGCTGCCCAGTACACAATACCTGATGATTCAGCATTGGCCAATTGAAGCTGTTGATGTTGACATAAAAAATATGGAATACAAAGGCAGTGATTTTTCTATTGACAATACAAAGTGTCTTCAGGTGCTAATGCCTTCTCTGAATCGTGAGTTGAACATTGTTTATGAAAATAATCCGCCCTATAAAATATTAGGCTGGACCGATAATTTTCCGAACAAGGAAGGAGACATAATGAAAAGCATCGCTAAGCTAAAAGAATCCATGCTGGAAGATTATTGGAATAAAAACGGGAAGGCCTATGAGTCCTTGCGCATTGTATTAGGCGTCAAAGAAGAATAATTTTGAAGCGTTTTATTTCAGAATGGAGAAGATCATAATCATTTGCATATTAACCTTATCTTTGCAATAAACCGTATCCAAACATTCGTTAATCGAGTACAATAATTTAATTATGAAAAACCTGATTCCTTCTTTTTTATTGGTGTTACTGATTATCAGCAATATCAATTGTCAAAGCTTTAAAAACTGGAATTCCTATTCTATAGATGACGACAAAAAACTAGGTGCACAAGTTGCTGCAGAAATAGCATCAAAACCTGCCCAATTCCCTATTTTACCTGAAAAAGGAAATGAAGAGGCTTATGCTTTTGTCCGCGGTATTGCAAATCAAATTATTAACTCCGGGAGAGTAAAAAACAAAAATAACTTCAAATGGGAAGTTCACATCATAAAAGACGACAAAACATTGAACGCCTTTTGCACTCCTGGTGGCTATATTTATGTCTACACAGGTTTGATCAAGTTTCTTGATTACGAAGACGAATTGGCAGGGGTAATGGGACATGAAATAGCGCACGCTGATCTGCGCCACTCAACCAAACAATTGACAAAATCTCAGGGAACTGCCGTTCTTGCCCAGATATTAGCCATAGGTGCTGCGGGTGCAGGTGGTGCTGCAGTAGGCCAAGCAGCACAGTCATTGGCACAAGTAGCCACAGCCGTTGTTGGACTTAAATTCAGCCGTACACATGAGAGAGAAGCTGACAAGTTCAGTGTGTTTTACCTTTGCAACAGCAATTACAACGCAGCCGGTTGTGCGGGATTTTTTAAGAAAATGAAAGGAAGGCCTTCACCTCCTGTTTTTTTAAGTTCGCATCCTGATCCAGGCAACCGCGTCCAAGATATTACAAAACAAGCACAGGCACTTAAATGTCAACAGCAGAATTCAGATAATACAAGATTCAATCGTATCAAGTCACTGTTATAAGTGATTTTTGAGCACTAGACATTTGTACTTGATGTTGTGGATATGGAATCTTACCCCAAATTCAACGAAATTATTGTTGAGTTCAAATCGTATATCGCTCTTGACATCTTCTATATTCATGAGTTCGCCCGACCAAAATAATACATGAAACTCTAGTGCATATTCTCCCAAATTCATAAAACGAACTAATGATGCTGGATTCTTGCTCAGCTTTTCTTGGTCTTTTACTGTTTTAAGCAATATGTTTTTTAGAAGTCCGGCATCGGAATTAAAGGAAACATATACTTTAATTTCAAACCTTGCCTTGTCGTGGCTATGCGTCCAATTGATAACCTGCCCTATTATGAGCATCAAATTCGGCACGATTACAGTTATGTTTTCGCGGGTTTCAATAAATGAAGTTCGCAAGCCTATTTTACGAACAATTCCAACTGTACCCTCAACATCAACTACATCACCAATGTGAATATTCCGCTCTGATAACAAAAGAATCCCCGAAAAAAAATCATTGAATGTCTGCTGTAGTCCAAGTCCAACTCCCACCAATAAAGCCGAAGTACCTCCAAGCAGCCAATTCATTTTTGCATCGATTAAGTTTAGGGCAATAAAAAATCCTGCCACATAAACCAAATACCCCAAAAGCTTACTTTAGGCATAAATTGAACCTTGTTCCACTCCTTTCCTTCTGAAATAAGGTGGTAACATGATTTTAGTGGTTGTCTATGAGACAATTCTGGCACTCAACATTACCGCAATAAAAACAAATATTCCATCCAAGTTTACTGAATATCCTTTTAATACGAAAAGAGATTAATCGATACTGAAGGTGTTTAATAGCAACAAGGCCACTAATTGTATGTACCAACCATTGCGTTGTATGGCCTGCTGGTAATTCACTGCGCTCATCAGTCACCAATGAATTCGAGCGCGTTCCCATACTGCTGGATTGCCTTATCCTTGTAAGTATTGCATCCAAAATTTGGGCACCAATTAGGACCAAGATAGCCGCAAAAAAATTTGTCAACTTTATGGTTATAAAATCACTTTGATAAAGAACATGATCTATTTTCAATACGGAGAGCGAGGAACAAAAATAAAAGGCAAGAGATAGATACAAAAGTCTGAAGCGGATTTTTCTTCGGATATTTATTGAAAAAGGATATTTCTCAAAAAGGCAACGTAAAATTTTGGTGTAAACAAAGCGCAAATAAAAGAATAAGCCTAGGGTTAGCGCTCCAAAAAGAAGGAAAGATACCACTATAATAGACTTTACGCAAAGCGAAAACAATGTGCCAGATAATAATGTCTACAATGCTTTCAATAGTCCTTGCAACTAATTTGTTTGCAAAAATAGCACTTGTTATTTCAATTCTATGTAAATCAATGTTTCATGTTAACGATAGATTTCACAACTTTGCAGCGTGATGAAGCTCCCAAGTGCACATTTTTGGTTTTTATTTAGATATTCTGGCTTGACTATCTTGCTGTTGCTTGTGCATATAGCTTATGGTTTGGGTCAAACTCTTGATTATTCCTTAGAAAAGCTGGGCTCATTTATTAACACTCCATATTATCACGAAATAAGTCCAGTACTGAGTGATGATGGGCGTAAGTTGTTTTACACCAGGACTGGATCTCCTGATTTTATAAAAGACTTGAATATTAATGGCGAGAATATTTACAAACAATATTCGGAAGATAAATACCTAAAAGAGCTGGCTAAAATATATCAACAGCTTGGCAGCAAATCAGGGATCCTTTATCAATCACCTTTTAATCAAGATGTTTGGGTGGCCAATTCTAACGATGGTAATTACTTCACCGAATCGTTTCATCCAGGGTATCCGCTCAATAACGCACTTCCTAATAGTGTTTGCTCCTTTACCCCAAATGATGATGAATATGTTATTATCAATCAGTTTCCCTCTGATGGTGGAATGAAGAAGGGCTTCTCCACTATTAAAATGGTCAATGATTCGACTTGGTTACAGCCTATTCCTTTGAATATTCCCAATTTAAAATCCATTGGAGAAGTGGTTTCTTTAACCATGAGCAAAGACGGTTCGGTTGTGATTCTTTCTCTAAACCGTGAAGACTCTAAGGGCGATAATGATCTGTATGTTAGCCAAAGAACTGCTGACTCCTCTTGGACTGAGCCAATCAATTTGGGAAATGTCAATTCAGGATTTAGGGATATAACACCATATCTTACATCAGATATGCTAACCTTGTATTTTTCAAGCAATAGACCTGGCAGTATGGGAGGCTTTGATATTTTCATGAGCAAAAGAAGTGCAGAAAGCTGGACACAATGGTCAGAACCTTTAGCATTAATTAGTCCCATCAACTCTTCTAAAGACGATCTTCAGCCTCACTTCAATACCTCCAGCGGATTTTTTTTCTTCTCCTCTAAGCGTGATGGGACTAGTGATTTGTTCCGTGTCAAAATTTCTGAACCAAACTCAGATAAAGTAACCGTTTTGGGCAGAGTGGTAGATTCTAAGACATTAAGACCTGTTAGTGCATCGATCTATATTGGGCTTGCAGAAAAAGACAATTACCAAAAAGTAATTCCTTCCGCTGATGGCGATTTTACCCTTGTGGTTGAACGCAAGAGTAGACTAAAAATATTCCCATTCAAAGAAAAGTATCTGTCACACGAAGAAATTCTCTCCATCGAATCTCTTCCACTTTATGCCAACACTTCCGAAGTAACAATATATGTTGACCCCAAGGCAATCAACACCCGAATAAGCTCGAATCCAATATACTTTCAACAATCTAAGGCGCTTATCATAGATCGATCATATCAAGAATTGGATCGGTTGGTTCGACTGCTATTAGACAATCCTTCAATGAATATAAAGGTGGAGGGCCATACTGACAATCTAGGAAAATCTGAGGAGCTGCAGCTCCTTTCTGAACAAAGGGCAAATACTGTTCGTGATTATTTGATAGCTAAAAAAATCAATCCTGTTCGTATCAGTACTGTGGGATTTGGCGCCAGAAGACCAATAAATGCCAATAACTCACAAGAATTGAGGGAGTTAAATCGGCGAGTGGAATTTATCATTACAAAAATTTAAAAACTTGCGTACACTTTCAAAATTGCTGAGTTGGGTATTTCACCCCTTATTTATACTGACTTATGTATTGATTCTATTGATGTACGCCAATCCTTTCTTATTTGGTTTTACTAGTATTGCAGATGGATTACCTCAAATATTTACGATCCTCTTTTCCACAGCGCTTATTCCGGGTATTGCAGTAATACTCATGTCCTTTCTGAATTTGATTAAAGACATTAATCTAATAGACAAAATTGACAGAACTGGACCTTTTATTATTGCCGGCATTTTTTACCTCTGGTTATTTCAAAATCTTCAGAGTCACAATAATTTTCCTGAACATTTTACCGGCTTTGTGCTTGGTAGCACGATTTGTCTATTTATTTGTTTTGTTCTAAATATTGTTTTTAAGGTCAGTGTTCATGCTGCTGCGATGGCTGGTGGTTTGGTTATGTTAATCATCTCTCATTCATCGGGCTTGCTCCTAAATGGGGTACAGTTTGGGAGTTTATATATGCCAGATTACTTGCTGATTTCAATTGCAATTTTGCTTACAGGATTAGTAGGATATGCGCGACTCAAATTAGTAGCACATACCCTATCACAAGTGTTTCTCGGTTATTTGGTTGGTATTGTATCGGTCATTGCCGGAATGATGATCTACATGAAATAATCTATTTTACTACAATCCATCTCAGCAATTCACGTTTTTCGAGATAATGAAGTTGGATCAAATAAATACCCGGAGCTATTTCTGGCAAATAAATCTGCTGTCCTGATTTAAATACTTGTGTGGGCATTGACCAAATATGTTTGCCTTCGGAACTCAATATCTCTAGTTTGGTTTTGCAATCAAACGGCACAATTAACTGAGCAATTCCTTTTGATGGATTCGGCATGATTTTCCACTGGGAACTGTTTACATCAACGACATTGGTGTTAAGAACCAATAAAGAATCTATAAATTCACAACCCTGAGAATCTTTTAAGCCAATTACATAAAATCCTTGTTTCAAATCCGTGAAAAGGGTATCCGTTCCCTTGAGCTGTCCATTTAAGGTGATTTGGTAGGGTGGCGTTCCTCCTATAACTTTTACCTCCAATGTTTTGTCAGTTGAAACTAAAGTTGCTTCTAGTTGATCTGGGCTGGTCACTATGACATTGCTTGTAAAAATATTGCCGATTTTATCTTTGACTTCAATCTTATAATTGCCTTTAGGTAGGTTGGCTGGATTGAAATCGGTTGTAGGTGCGTCGTTAATAGTGAGTGTATAAGAAGGAACTCCTCCCTCGGGCAAAATATTTATTTGGCCATCATCATCTCCAAAACAAGTGACTTCTGTTGTTTTTACATCGGCAGTCAAGGCTTGATAAATAATGATTTGTAAATTTTGTTTGGCCAGCCAATGCCCGTCTACATCAATTACGTCAAATAGAATACTGTCTCTGTCCTGGGTAATGTCTTCATGTATATATCTCATCAATCCATTGACAATGTTAGCCTGTGTAAAAGTATCGCCTAATTTTACAGCATTTACAATTTGATTCAACTTGCCATTTTTTGGTAATTCAGTGACCAGATAGTTTATTTGCCCCGATCCTTTGGCTGGTACAAATTTCAACAACGAATCGCGTATTATGGTTTGTTTTAAAGCCAATACAAACAAAGTATCATTGCTTACAAGCGTGGGAATATTGGTTGTATCTTTTTCGCTACAAATATTCAATGACCAATTGTTTATGGTTCCCCCATCTGCATCATAAACATCAACAACGTCCAAATTCCATATTCCATTGGCAGCTGTAGCATTCCAGCTTGATAATTTTCCGCCTGAAGGTAAAATTTTACCGCCTATGGCTGGTGGTATTGGAGAACATACAAGTGGAGGGCCGTCATCTGCAAAAGTGGCATTGATGTTTTTCAGATCATCACATTCCTGGTTGACCAAAATAACTTCCTTTCCTGCTTTTCTCAAGCTTAATGCCAAATCACCAATGTAATTGTGTGTTCCTACAACTTTCGCTGTCAATTCAGAGATAATTGCTGTACTTGTAATGTTCAAGGTGCTTGTAAAATTGAATGTGCTATTATTGGGTATTACAATAGGAATAATATTATCATAATTCGAGCACTCTTTGTTGATCGTTTGAAAGCTGAACCATCCTGTTACTAACCCAAAATCACATGTGTTACTCGGCCTTACTCTCCAATAGTAAATACCATAATTTTCCAATTTGACATCTACCAGTCCAAAGGTGTCCTTGGTCTCTTGGCTCCAAACGATATTCTTTCCTAAAAAATCATCGCTTATTTCAACAAAATATGATTGTGCCTCTACAGCCGGTGCCCATGTCAATAATGGTTGTGTTGAAACAGATCTCTGGTAATTAGAGGGCTCAAGTAGTTTGGACTGCCCAGGGATTGATGAAGAAATGCCAATATTCAATAATTTTGTTTTGATGATAGCTCCCGATGTAGTTTCTATCGGAATTAAGTATGAGCCGGAGGGGATTGATTTTAATCCAAATACTCTAAGTTCAACAGAATCTGATGGAATTACAGGATTTTTATCAAATTCAATGGTCATTCCAATAGGCAAGTTTGTTGCTGCCAAGTTAACGGGAGAATTGAATCCTGTTAAAGATTGAAATTTCAACTTTGTCATTATGGTATCACTGCTGGATAGGGCACACAGTGTGTAATCTGATTCCGTTATATCCACTAGGTAATTAGGGAGAAGTGGTTGTTTGATGATAAAATTGACATTGCTGATATCAAAAAATACATTATTTGATCCCTTGATTTTGACTCTACACTGGTTAGAGGCATTGTTGGGAACATCTATTGTTGCCATACCATTGTTGTCAACTCCTTTGGCTAAAATTATGGGATATGTATTTCCACCATTCAAAGACAAAAAGATATCAACTTTGGGTGAATTAACTGGGGCGATATTGGTATTCTCAACATTCCACAATACCTGCACCTGACTTCCTATTTCCCATGTTAACAGTGTATTTGGCTGTGTCACCAAAAATGGCCCGGCGTTAGTTGCTACATTTAGTTTGACTGCATCAATCGCAAAACATCCACCGCCATCATGATTATCCCTTACCGCAACTCGAAAGTTCATGGTACGCGGTACCGACGGTAGCACTTCCCACTGACTTGCGGTATTGTTAATGATATTGCTTAGCCGGGGAAAAATTCTGGTTGGGCTACTGGTTGGCTTGAAAGATCTAAACAAAGGGCCTTGAGTGGCAGTACTTGTAGGTGGTTGTGTTGTTAGTTCCTTATCATATTGTTCCCACTCATAGGTCAATACGTCTCCATCGGGATCTGTTCCTGTGGCAGTCAATTCAAAAGCTGTACTTTTGGGTATAAATTGATCTACACCAGCATTTACCGTTGGCGCATTGTTGTTTAGATCTATCTTTTCCGGGCAGGTGTTTCCGTTTTGAACAGTAATATATGTTGATATTTCATCCAAATTTATGATGTGAAATAAGTCATCACTGTTATTCTGAACATTGGGATCACAAACTCCTGCATAAGCCATAATTGTGCTTCCGCTGCCTGTCTCATACGCCGTACTTTGAGAAACATTGCCCCCACACTCATTGTTAAAAGAATGATTGCCATTGAATTGATGTCCAATTTCATGAGCCACATAATCGATATCAAAACCATCACCTACAGGGCTGCCGGAGCCAGTCACACCCATTGCCTTGTTGTTGGAACTACAAACACTGAATAAGCTTGCTATGCCTCCGCCGCCGGTGCTAAAAACATGGCCTATATCATAATTAGTATTTCCAATTATGTTGTCAACAGTTTGTTGGTTTTCATCCAACATGGTACCTCCATCATCATTGGTAAATGGGTCTGTATTGGAATTTAGAAATATCAAAAGATCATTGTTGGCTATGATTTCAAAAGTAACTGCAAAATCTCTTTCATAGACTCCACTAACCCTTGTCATTGTGGTGTTCATGGCAGCCAGTACTTTCGGCTTAGTGCCTCCATGAAAATTAGCATATTCTCCTGTACAGCTCAAGGCAAGTCTATATTTTCTCAAAGTACAATCTGGAGTAGCTGATTTCTGAGCTTTGGTTTGGGTTACGCTTTTTCCTGTTACTTTACATTGGAATGCTTCTCCTTTGGATAGTTTTTCATTTTTCTTATAAGCAACATACGCTTGTTTTTTGCCCACCATGACTGGATCGATAAATTCTGTTTCGCTGTCAGTTAACATTATCATTGCATGAAATCCCTCTGGTGAAATATCACATCGAACCAATGATCCAGGATCACTAATAAGGTAACCTCGGTAAGAATGAATATCGGGATATTTTGCATTTAAAGATGAATTAAGGATATCTGATTGATATAATTTACAAAGTGCCAACTCACCATTTGCCCTTGGTAATGAGATTTCAACGGGTGCAGCTTTCATCTTTTGTCCAAACTCTGGACACAATTCGAGTTGGGCTTTCAGAAAGTTTTGATCTAATTCAAAAAGTGGTTTGGCTTTTAACTCACAATTACTCTTTAAAACAAGATTATTGATGTGGTTTATTGTGGTTTTTTTCCACCCACTCTGGCCAGATAAGATGTTTGAAGTGAACAAGCAGCTCAACAATAATGCTGCAGATAATGTCTTTATTAGTTTGTTGGTACTCATCATTGTAATTATAGCTGACTATTAATTTTTTACAAATGTCTATAATTGTGATAATAGATGCAGTTTTTTCTCAAATTTGTACTCAATAAAAAAGACAAAACACAAAATGGAGATTGCTGATTTGAAAAAATTGATCAACGAATGCTGGGAAGACCGGGCTTTAATCACCAAAACAGAATATAAAACTGCTGTTGAAAAGGTTTTAGACTTATTGGATAACGGTCACATCAGAGTTGCAGAACCAAATAGCGGCGAGAGATGGACAGTAAATGAATGGATTAAAAAAGCTGTTCTTTTGTATTTTCCTATCCGCCAAATGGAAACTTTCGAGGCTGGTCCAATGGAATTTCATGACAAGATTCCTCTCAAAAAAGATTATGCCGCTAAAGGGGTCCGCGTTGTTCCGCATGCTATTGCAAGATATGGTAGCTTTTTGGAAGCAGGCGTGATCTTGATGCCATCTTATGTCAATATTGGTGCTTATGTTGGAAGTGGAACTATGGTGGATACTTGGGCAACAGTTGGATCCTGTGCACAAATTGGAAAAAATGTACATTTAGGTGGGGGCGTTGGTATCGGTGGCGTTTTAGAGCCAGTGCAAGCGGCACCAGTCATTATAGAGGATGATTGTTTTATTGGCTCTCGTTGTATCGTGGTGGAAGGAGCATATATTCAAAAAGAATCTGTGCTTGGCGCTAATGTGGTCATAACCGCATCCACACACATAATCGACGTTTCTGAGCCTGAGCCTGTTACTTATCGGGGTTTTGTGCCATCCCGTTCTGTTGTAATCCCAGGGTCTTATTCCAAAAAATTTCCTTCAGGAGAATATCATGTACCCTGTGCTTTAATTATTGGAAAACGCAAAGAAAGCACAGACAAAAAAGTCTCTTTGAATAATGCGCTTCGAGATTATGGCGTTTCTGTTTAGTATTCTCATTTAATAACTTATTATCTCCTTCATGAAATATCCTTTTGTTTTAACTTTTCTCCTGTGTATTCTCCTATTCGGTGATTGTAGTGTTCCAAAACCAGCTGTCGCAACTCCCGAACCCGATGAGGTTGGTGCGATTGTTGAGAATGAGGAGGCCGCTATGGCTCCAATGGATGAGGAATTCGCCAATCAAGAAGTTTCTTTAGCTGGCGACACTGTCCTTCCTGTTTATAATCCTTCGTATCGACGTGAAATTGATTTGTTACACATGA
>Ga0136636_10001100_pt1 | contig 15354 bp, 14 predicted proteins | sample AntDrymUQ8522106_2_FD_104653 | JGI IMG/M metagenome (GOLD analysis project Ga0136636, IMG submission 104653) | Polar desert sand microbial communities from Dry Valleys, Antarctica - metaG UQ852 (21.06) | ecosystem: Environmental > Terrestrial > Soil > Desert | place: Antarctica: Dry Valley... | reverse complement strand
TGTTGGCTACTGGCCAACTGAGGGTTATGACTTTGAGAATTCTAGAGCTTTGAAAAATGGCAAGTTTGTCGGATTGGCACTTGATGAAGGTAGTCAATCCGATCTCACAGACGAGCGAATTAAGGTTCTTGAACCCAGGATGGGTAGCTTTTGTTTGTGTAGACGCGGTTTCTAACCGCCGAAATTGATAATTTAGAAGTTATAGGTATTTATGTCTGATTCATTTGATGTTCTGTGGTTAAATGCCAGTCCTATTTTGAAGCGTTTTGATAAACCATTACTCGATTACTTATCTGGGTATATGAGAATCGCCCAGTGGGAATACCAGCAAACCAAAGATGAAGCCAGTTCTATAGATCAAGCTGTGGAATTGCTATATGAGTTTTTAGAATGGCGCGATCGCCCCGTGCATTTAGCGGGACATGGGATGAGTGGTGCGATCGCCTTAAGCTTTGCGCGTAGATTTCCCGAAAAAGTGCGATCGCTTACCCTGCTGGCTGTTGCAGCTCAACCTGCAAACAATTGGCAGGCTCACTATTACTTTCAACGACAGCTTTTTAGCATTAGCCGTGAGCTAGTTTTAGCAAGCAGCGTTCGCAGTCTATTTGGAAATCAACCACCTCATACTACTAAGAAGTTAGTCGCTGCCTTAGATAAAGATTTAGAACAATCTCCATCATCACACTCTTTATTTAAGTTGGTTTATTTACCCAAGGGTGGAGTTTCTATGCCAATGATGGTATGTGGTAGTAAGACTGATCCGGTAGTCAACTCAACTGTATTGCAAGACTGGTTAAATTGGTTCAAGCCAGAAGATAAACTTTGGGAATGCCCAGAAGGATATCATTTTTTTCACTACTTCTATCCTCAACAGGTTGGTGAAGAGATTTTAAGTTTTTGGAAACGCCACCATCCGCATCTATTGGAAGCGTCTGCACTATCTTTTAGCAGTTCTACAAATTAGTAAAATGATTAATCGTTCAGACACAAGAGTGCGATGTCTACGGTGGTCACTGAGCTTGCCGAAGTGCGGGCTACGCCTACACTTGACTTTTAAAACAGTCGCTACAATTATCCTTAAGTGAAGATTAGCAATCAGTTAGCCTGGAAGGTGGTAAAAGTTCAATAATAAAAAAGATTGACACAGCCATTTTTGGTTTCTCAATCCCATAACCTTACTCCCATTCTACAAAAATTATGCAAAATCTCACTAGAATTACTCGTAATCCTGAAGTGATGGGTGGTAAACCCTGCATTCGCGGAATGCGTGTCACTGTTGGTACTATCGTCGGATTAATGGCATCTGGACACAGTAATAGCGACATCCTCAAGGCATATCCCTACATCGAAGAAGCCGACATATATGAGGCCCTTGCCTACGCTGCGTGGCGGGCTGAAAAGATTGAAGTCCCTCTCAGAAGTGCATAAAAATTTTGATTGACATGAACCTTTCCCCTGATTGGGTTGCGGTTTTTGAGAGGTACAATATCTCCGCTATCCACTAGTCTACCGTTGGCGATCGCCGTGAGAAAGATTCAATAATTATGGAGTGGGCAAGAACTAATAGATATATCGTCTTTACTCACGATTTAGACTTCGGCTCCCTACTAGCTGCGACAGGTGTCGATAGTCCTAGTGTCATTCAGGTTCATACCCAGGATGTTTTGCCAAAAAGTATCGAAAATCTAGCCATTTCAGCCCTGAATCAGTTTGAGTCCTCACTTGAGACAGGCGCATTGGTTACTGTTGATCAAACCCAATCCAGAGTGCGTATTCTACCAATTAGGCGCGGATAGTCTTAGGGAAATATTGCTAACTCAGTTTTCGGGTCAAAAAAGTGAATTTTCTCTAGAGTTAGGGATAACCATAGTTGCTCACCAGCTTGTACAAATCGGTCTGGTGGTATTCCTCGTTCCCAGTCTCCGACTGGGAATGCATTCATTGAGTCTCTGACTCAATGCCAGATTGGAGGCAGAGCCTCAACGAGGAGCATTCCCATGCAGAGCATGGGAACGAGATAAGTCGTGTTGAAGTACTTGAAAGTCATGTTGAAGTACTTGAAAGTCATGTTGAAGTACTTGAAAGTCATGTTGAAGTACTTGAAAGTCATGTTGAAGTACTTAAAAATCGTGTTGAAGTACTTGAAAGTCGTGTTGAAGTACTTGAAAGTCATGTTGAAGTACTTGAAAGTCATGTTGAAGTACTTGAAAGTCATGTTGAAGTACTTAAAAATCGTGTTGAAGTACTTAAAAATCGTGTTGAAGTACTCCAAACTTTGTCGCACCGCGATCAACTACACAGGTGCGTAGGCGTAGCCCGCACTTCGGCAAGCTCAGTGACCACCGTAGGCATCGCTTTCAGAAGTGCGTAGTTATTCATTTTTTTGGTAATAACCAATCGTATAAGTTCGTAGTAGGTGCTTTAGCGTTAAAGCACCTACTGCGAACAATGCCTACTCCTCAATCTAACCAATTAATTTCTGCCAGCTAACAGGCCCGACAATCCCATCGGCATCTAAACCATTTTGCTTTTGAAAGTTCTTAACTGTAACCTCTGTTTGCGGCCCGTAAATGCCATCATTTTCAACACCTAAACGGTATTGCAAGTATCTGACAACTGCACCACCGGCATGGTTTGGTCTGATAATTCGTTTTGCCAAAATTAGATTTATGGCATTCCATGTAGTTGAGTCAGCAATTCCAGTCGGTTGAACTCCAACAATAGTCTGAAATTTTTCTACGGCAGATTTTGTATTAGCCCCGGTGAAGCCATCTTCTACTAACGCTTTACCATTTCTATCAGTTATTTTGAGTCGATTTAAGGATTTTTGCAGTCTGAGAATAGTGGCATCTACATTATCTTCTTCATCTTGTACAGGGTTAACAGGAACACTTGGCAATTTACCAGTTAAGCCTTTGACGATCGCATTAGCCATTGCTTCAGGATTATAAAGACTCATATCTTTTTGTGAATCGACGAAGCAACCTTCTATCAAGATAGCGGGCATATCTGTATTTTTCAGAACATACAAGTGGGAACCACTCTTAACGCCGCGATTAAAAAATCCTAACTTGACGATTTCATCTAATACAGGTTTAGCGATTTTTCTGCCATTTGTGCTAGTTGCAAATACTTCTGTGCCGTTAGCTTGTCTGTTAAAAGCATTAAAATGAATTGAAACAAAAATATCTACTCTACTCGCATTAGCTGTAGAACATCTTTTTGAGAGTGAGTCACGGACTGTACTAGCACTACTTGGTTTACATACTACGACTTCATTTCCTAAAGCTCTTAACTTAGCTATAACTCTATTACCTACATCTAGAGTTAAATTATCCTCAACTTTGATGCCTCTAGCTCCTGTGTCTGGTGGACAATTATGCCCGCTATCAATTCCAAATTTCATGATTTAATCCTCAACTTACTTATTTTGATAATGCTTCAAAACTCTTCAACTTTGAGATAAAAAGTTTTGTTAGTAAATTTGTTTAGTTACTTGTTGGCAATAGCTGCATTATTTTAACCATTAATATAGTGGTAAATAAAATAAGTTTTTTGCAAACTTTTTAAACAGATTTTATGTGGTAAAGCCCACTTTTTACAAGGTTATTTGTAAGAAAAAACACAACCCTCATAATTTATCAAAATCGGGAACAATCTAGTGATTGTTGCAATAAATTGAAATGCAGCAATTACCCCCATCCCTAAAATAATAACGCTTCGTAAAAGTAGAAAGCTATGACAAATGTACCTAGTACAGCTTGGCGGAAGTCAAAAGTCACGCCTGCTTTAATTTTAGGCTTTCTGCCTGTAATGAAATGGTAGGTTTATTTGCGCCGATCTGTATTACTGCAAGAAGACAGATGGGTACAAGGACACAGAAGCAGAAAGCCACAGCAGAGGGGTACAAGCAAGAAAACCGATAACACAGGCTTTTGTGCCTGAACAAATGGTATGTTTATTTTCGCCATTCTGTAGTAATACGGCTAAATGGCCAAAATCTGCTGGTAGATATTTAACAATCAGTCTGAAAGCAGGTTTAAGATCAAAGTAAAGAAATATTTCGTAGCTTACAGACATGAAACGCATCGTCTTGGTTGCTGGGTTTGAATCGTTCAACGCTGATTTGTATAGAAAAGCAGCTTTTTTGGCTAACTCTCGCTGTCCTGAGTTGGATATTCGGGTGTTTAGCGATCGCGATCTTACAAGCAAACGTACCGAGGTAGAAACAGCACTTGATGGCGCTGATGTGTTTTTCGGTAGCCTACTATTTGATTATGACCAGGTTGTGTGGCTGCGCGATCGCATTGCCCAAATTCCCATTCGCCTAGTTTTCGAGTCAGCCTTGGAATTGATGAGTTTAACCAAGCTGGGTATTTTTGCCATTGGCGACAAACCCAAAGGAATGCCCAAACCAGTTAAATTCATCCTTGACAAATTTAGCAACGGACGAGAAGAAGACAAACTCGCTGGTTATATCAGCTTTTTAAAGATTGGCCCCAAACTATTGAAATATGTCCCAGTGCAAAAAGTCCAAGACTTACGCAACTGGTTAATTATCTATGGTTACTGGAATGCTGGCGGCCCAGAAAACGTCGCTTCATTATTCTGGACACTAGCAGAAAAATATTTAAATTTAAAAGTCGGCGACATTCCCCCGCTAATTGAAACCCCCAATATCGGATTACTCCACCCCGACTATCAAGGGTTTTTTGAATCGCCCCGCGAGTATTTAGAATGGTATAAAACCAATTGTAGAGACGCGATGAATCACGTCTCCCCAGTTGTAGGAATTCTCCTCTACCGAAAACACGTCATCACCAAACAACAATACATTCCCCAACTGATTCGCAGTTTTGAAAAAGCTGGTTTAACTCCTTTACCCATTTTCATCAACGGCGTAGAAGGACATGTGGCGGTACGAGATTTGATGACAACCGACTATGAAATTCAGCAACGACAACTAGGTAATATAGAGACTCCCTCACTTTCTAGTGAAGCAGTTAAAGTAGATGTGATCGTTTCAACAATTGGCTTTCCTCTGGTGGGTGGCCCGGCTGGTTCAATGGAAGCAGGGCGTCAGGTGGAAGTAGCAAAGCGCATCCTCACTGCCAAGAATGTACCTTATATTGTTGCCGCACCACTATTAATTCAAGATATTTCCTCGTGGACGCGCCAAGGTATTGGCGGATTGCAAAGTGTGGTGTTGTACGCGTTACCAGAATTGGATGGGGCTATTGATACCGTTCCCCTTGGTGGTTTGGTGGGGGAAAATATTTATCTGGTTCCCGAACGGGTGCAGCGATTAATTGGTAGAGTAAAAAGTTGGGTGGCTTTGCGGCAAAAACCTGCATCGGAACGCAAAATTGCAATTATTTTATATGGGTTCCCACCGGGTTATGGTGCTGTAGGTACAGCTGCATTATTAAATGTGCCGCGTAGTTTGCTGAAGTTTCTCCATGCACTCAAAGAACAAGGTTACACCGTCGGGGATTTACCTGATGATGGGGAAGAATTGATTCGCTGGGTGAAAGAGGCGGATGAAATTGATGATACAAAAAATATCCCCGCGTCTGTTAACGCCCGTACTCTAGAAAAATGGTTGGGATATCTGCAAACTTCCCGCATCGAAAAACAATGGAAATCTCTCACGGGAACTGGTATTAAAACTTATGGCGATGAATTCCACATTGGTGGTGTGCAATTAGGAAATGTGTGGATAGGTGTACAACCACCTTTGGGGATACAAGGCGACCCCATGCGTTTAATGTTTGAACGGGATTTAACGCCTCATCCCCAATATGCTGCTTATTATAAATGGTTACAAAATGAGTTTCAAGCTGATGCTGTAGTTCACTTTGGAATGCATGGGACGGTGGAATGGTTGCCTGGTTCTCCGTTGGGTAATACGGGTTATTCTTGGTCGGATATTCTGTTAGGAAATTTGCCTAATCTATATATATATGCGGCGAATAATCCGTCTGAGTCGATGTTGGCAAAACGTCGCGGTTATGGTGTATTGATTTCTCATAATGTACCACCTTATGGTCGGGCAGGTTTGTATAAGGAATTGGTGGCGTTACGAGATTTGATTTCGGAGTATCGGGAAGATCCGCAAAAGAATTATGTGCTGAAGGAAGGGATTTGTAAAAAGATTGTGGACTCTGGGTTGGATGCGGATTGTCCGTTTGAGGATGCTAAACGGTTGGGGATTGCGTTTACGCCGGAGAATGTGCGGATGTTTAGCGGTCATGCTTTTGATGATTATTTGGTGGAGTTGTATGGATATTTGCAGGTTTTAGAAAATCGGTTGTTTTCTTCGGGGTTGCATATTTTGGGGGAAGCACCGAATGAGGAGGAGTTGGGGGCGTATTTGGAGGCTTATTTTGGAGGGGAGGAGGAGGAAAACGAACCGCAGAGGCGCGGAGAACGCAGAGAGGGGAGAGAGGAGGAGGAAAGAGTAATCAGGGATTTGTTGATGCAATCTACGGATGAGTTAACGAATTTGTTAAGGGGGTTGAATGGGGAGTATATTCCGCCTGCGCCTGGTGGGGATTTGTTAAGGGATGGGGCTGGTGTTTTGCCGACTGGGAGGAATATTCATGCTTTAGATCCTTATCGGATGCCTTCGCCTGCGGCGTATGAACGGGGGCGAGAAATTGCTCAAAAAATTATTGTTCAGCATTTGGATGAATATGGGAAGTATCCTGAAACGGTGGCGGTGATGCTTTGGGGATTGGATGCGATTAAAACTAAGGGTGAATCTTTGGGGATTTTGTTGGAGTTGGTGGGGGCTGAACCTGTTAAGGAAGGAACTGGTAGAGTTGTTCGTTATGAGTTGAAGCCGTTGGCGGAGGTTGGACATCCCCGTATTGATGTGTTGGGTAATTTGTCTGGGATTTTTCGGGATAGTTTTGTAAATATCATCGAGTTGTTGGATGATTTGTTTCAACGGGCGAGTGATGCTGATGAATCGGAAGATGAGAATTTTATTAGAAGACATGCTTTGGCTTTAAAAGCCCAAGGTGTGGAAAATGCATCGGCGAGATTGTTTTCTAATCCGGCGGGTGATTTTGGTTCTTTGGTGAATGATCGGGTGGTTGATGGGAATTGGGAATCTGGTGAGGAGTTGGGGAATACTTGGCAAAGTCGCAATGTATTCAGCTACGGGAGAGAGGATAAAGGTCAAGCTAGACCGGAAGTTTTGAATACTTTGTTAAAAACTAGCGATCGCATTGTTCAAGAAATCGATTCGGTAGAATATGGTTTAACTGATATTCAAGAATATTACGCTAATACTGGCGGTTTGAAAAGGGCGGCAGAAAAACAAGGCGGTAAGAAGGTTACAACCAGCTTTGTGGAAAGTTTCTCGAAGGATACTACACCGCGCAATTTGGATGATTTGCTGCGAATGGAGTATCGCACTAAGTTGCTAAATCCCAAATGGGCGCAAGCGATGGCGAATCAAGGTTCTGGTGGTGCTTTTGAAATTTCCCAACGGATGACGGCGTTGATTGGTTGGGGTGGTACTGCCGATTTTACCGATGATTGGGTTTATGATCAAGCGGCTGATACTTATGCATTAGATGCAGAGATGGCGGATAAATTACGTAAGGCAAATCCTGAAGCTTTTCGCAATATTTTAGGCAGAATGTTGGAGGCGCATGGGCGGGGTTTCTGGGAAGCTGATGGTGATAAGTTAGATAAATTGCGGCAATTGTATGAGTTGACAGATGAGGAGTTGGAAGGGGTCGTGATTTAATTCAGTTCTAGACTTGAAGTGAAGCATTTAGGGTTGGGTATGGAAAATTCTTTTACTGCTATATACGAAAAGATAGATGATTGGTATATCGGCTATGTCCAGGAGTTACCCGGCGCTAATGTCCAAGAGAGAACTCTGGAAGAAGCTAGAGAAAGTCTACGGGAAGCGATAGAGTTGATTCTAATCTCAAACCGGGAACTCGCAGAGCAACAACTCTCCGGTAAAGATGTCGTCCGTGAACAGATTACTGTCAAATTATATTAAACAACAGAACCTCAGCAGTTCCAAGACATACTGAGATTGTTGATATTTTAGCTATCAAGATTTGCAAAGATTTGGAGATTTCCCCACCCTAGTGTTGTAGGGTGTGTTACGACTTCCGTAACGCACCAAAAATTGGACGGAAATGGTGCGTTACACGTTTCACGCTAAGGGATTTCCAAGAATTAATTGCACCGACTGACAATGGCATTGTATCAACTTGCAACAATTAGCCCACGTTTAAGTAGGTGGGTGGAATCAAACGTAAGATGGGTTAGCGATGGCATAACTGTCCCCTGGAAGCGATCGCAAGTTAATCAACAATAATAAAAGAGACGCGGTAAACCCGCCTACAGCGCTGGTTCATTGCGTCGCTTTAGCGTCTCCAAAGGAGAAGAGAAGGACGGCAAGTCTGAGTAGTTCACATCTTTGCCGATTATTGCACTGACCGCTAAAGCCATGCAAGGCGATCGCGAAAAGTGTATTGAAGCCGGTGCATCAGACTACATCACCAAACCCGTAGATACTGAGCAACTGCTTTCACTATTGCGAGTTTGGCTATACCGTTAACTGATATCTTGCACCATTCTCGATGAGCCAACTAGCCCGCCTCAGACTTAAGTCTGAGGCTAATAGCCCAAGTCCACTCAAGTGGACTAAAACCGTTTACTAGTCGTCTTTAGACGACTTTAGCTATAAGCAAGAGTAATTCATTACTAGGCGATTGTTGGGACTAGTGCAAGATATCAGTTAATACCAGAGAAAAGCGATCATGAAACACCTTGAGGGTAGAGTGGCATTAGTCACAGGTGCTACGCGGGGAATTGGTAGGGGAATTGCTATTGGTTTGGCTGAGGCTGGTGCAACTGTATACGTCACTGGGCGCAGCCTCAACAACTCTTCCAGTGATGCGGTTTCAGGGAGTCTTAGTGAAACCCAATCAGCTATAGAGGAAGCCGGTGGTGTGTGCATTCCTGTCCAAGTAGACCACAGCGACGATGAACAGGTGCGTTTATTGTTTGAGCGCATCCAAGATGAGCAGGATGGACAACTCGACCTACTGGTGAATAATGCTTACTCAGGAGTTCAGGCATTAAAAGACGCATACAGTCAGCCCTTTTGGGATTGTGAACCAAGTCTTTGGGATGCTAGCAATAACGTTGGTCTTCGTAGCCACTATGTTGCGAGTGTTTTTGCCGCCCGAATGATGACCAAGCGTAACTCTGGACTAATTTGCACCATTTCCTCGTGGGGTAGTATGTCTTATATCTTTAATACAGCTTATGGTGCTGGTAAAGCAGCTTGCGATCGCCTAGCAGCAGATATGGCTGTTGAACTCAAACCCCATAATGTCGCTTCTGTTTCAATTTGGCCAGGTATTGTTGGGACTGAGCTTTTTTCCCGTTTTGCTTCTGAAAATAATAACTCATTTCTTAGCGATCGCTACAACTGGGAAACTCCCTTATTCACTGGACGGGTGATTGCTGCACTTGCTTGTGAGCCAAATGTCATGCGCCGTACAGGACGTGTGCAGATTGTTGCCGAACTAGCTAATAAATATGGAATTGTAGATGAAAATGGCGATCGTCCCGCATCGCTACGTTCTCTGCGTTTTATGCTGCCGGCTGCATTACCTGTATTGAAAAAATACTCATGGCTCATACCCGATATTACAGTGCCGTGGTCACTACTACTATTGAATGCCCTTAGCTCGCCTAAGATTTAATGGGCATTGAGCATGGGTCATCCACCTTTAATACTCATTAACGAGTCTTTTAGCTCCATTCATCCACCTTTAATACTCCTTAACGAGTCTTGGAAAGCCAGTCTAGAACCAACTTCTAGAGATTCTCTCGTTCCCAGTCTCTGACTGGGAATGCATATTTTGAGGCTCCGCCTCCCTTACTCGCGGCAGAGCCGCAACGATCAGCATTTCCAGCCAGAGGCTGAAAACGAGGTTTTAAAATCACTCTGGTGTAGCTTGGGTTTCGTTCCTCAACCCAACATTTTCAGGGCTTTCTTGGGACAGGATGAGGTTTGACTTTTGGGTAATCGGATAACTTGTGTGTACATTATAGCCCCCTCTCGAAGAGCGGGGAGGGGGTTGGGGGTGGGGTTCTTGACCTCACAAGGGACGAGAACCGCTATAATCAAATTCCGTCGTACCTTCACTAAACAAGCGGTTTGAGATCATAAAACTTTGTATGCTGAATTAATAGGTCTTAATAAATAGTTCTTTTAAAACTGGTGCAAGAAGATTTTAGGTTAATTGTTGATTTAGTTTTAGTTTTAGGCGTTGCAGCCTGCGGCGGACTGTTGGCGGCACTTTTGCGACAACCCGTGCTGCTAGGGTATCTGATTGGCGGGATGATCATTGGCCCAGCCGGACTGGGATTGATTAAAGAACTTATTCAAGTAGAGACTCTGGCACAGTTCGGCGTCGCCTTTTTATTATTCGCCTTGGGTGTAGAATTTTCCTTGGCGGAACTTAAGAAGGTAAAAGCGATCGCTCTTGGCGGAGGTGGACTTCAGATTGCTCTGACTATTTTGGTCACAGTTGTGGTATGCGGGTTAACCGGAGCCTGGGGAACCTTACCTGCTAAGGGCATGTTTTTGGGGTGTATTCTATCCTTGTCTTCCACAGCAGTTGTCCTCAAATGCTTGATGGAGCGCAACGAAACAGAAACGCCTCACGGGCAAGTGATGTTAGGGATTTTGGTAGTCCAGGACTTAGCACTGGGACTGATGTTAGCAGTCTTACCAGCCCTTAACCAACCAGCAGAAACCATTGGCATCGCCGTGCTAACAGCCCTAGCTTTGATTGCTTTATTCGCTGCTGGTGCAATAGCTGCGGGGATTTGGCTGATACCGCCTTTGTTGCGACTGTTAGCCCGTACCGAAAGCCGAGAACTATTTTTATTAGGAGTTGTAGCCCTATGTTTGGGCATTGCTCTGTTGACAGAGTATTTGGGGCTATCGATTGAGATGGGAGCATTTGTCGCCGGTTTGATGATTTCTGAGGTGGAGTACGCCGATCAAACCCTAACTTATGTGGAACCACTGCGAGATATCTTTGCCAGTTTATTTTTTGCCGCCATTGGCATGTTAATTGATCCAGTATTTTTGTGGAACAACCTGGAATTGATTTTAGGACTGGTGACACTAGTTTTCGTAGGTAAATTTTTGATTATCACGCCCCTAGTAAAGCTGTTTGGCTACCCTTTGAAAACAGCCATAATCGCCGGCTTGGGACTGGCGCAAATTGGGGAATTTTCCTTTGTTCTCGCTAGTGAAGGGCAGTCTTTGGGGCTGGTGTCCCGACAAATATACTTATTAATTTTGGGAACCACCGCAGTCACTCTCATGCTTACTCCCTTTGTTTTGCGGTTAGTCCCATTTTTATTTAACTTTGCCGAATCAATGCCCTGGTTGAAACCGTACTTAGAAGAACAAGAGGCGCGGGATGTATCGGAAGATTTGCCCTTCAAAGACCATCTGGTAGTCTGCGGTTATGGGCGAGTCGGCAAAAACTTAGTGAAGTTGTTGCTGCAACACAACATACCTGTGGTGGTAATCGACCAATCAGAGAGTAGAATTCAGCAGTTGCGTGAGGCTGGAGTGCCTTATGTCTATGGCAACTGCGTGAGTTTACATGTTCTAGAAACCGCCGGGGTGAATCATGCCAAAGGAATGGCGATCGCACTCCCAGACCCAATGAGTACCCGTCTTTGCTTGAAACGCGCTCTGGAATTGCGCCCAGAATTAGATTTGGTTGTCCGTGCTACCCAGGATAAAAATATTGAAGTGCTGTATCAATTGGGAGCGAAAGAAGTTGTGCAACCAGAGTTTGAAGCCAGCTTAGAAATGGCAACTCATTTATTAACTAGCTTAGGCTTGTTGTCGCCAGATGTCGTCCAACGGGAAATGCAGCAAATCCGCAATGATCATTATTTAGATTTTCGTCCAGAGCGTTCTGCGACTGAAGTTGCTCGTGATTTGCGCCAAGCAACTCGCGATCTAAATCAGCGCTGGTATCCTCTACCATCTGATTCACCCTTAATTGGCATCAGCATAGAAGAAGCAGATATGCGCTACTTAACAGGAGCAAGTTTGATGGCAATTCGCCGCGCTAACGGCGATGAAATCGATTATCCTAATAATCAAACCAAATTGGAAGAAGGCGATCGCCTGCTAGTAGTGGGAGCAGATGAAGAACTGGCAGCTTTGGCAGAATTCGCTAAAGGACAAGCTGCTGTTCCCGGAGAAAATAGTGCTTACCAGTGGGTTACAGTCAATGCAGATGCGCCAACACTAGGTAAAACCCTTGCAGATTTAGATATCGGCAAGCAATATGGAGTACAGGTACAGGCGATCCGGCGCGATGGTAAATTTATCCGCTATCCTGATGGCGGCATGGATTTGCGAGTCGGCGACCAAGTATTGTTATGTGGTAGCTTAACAGGTTTGAGTCAACTAGAACAGTTATTTGCGATCGCTACTTCAGCACCCCTTTCTCTCCCAGTGGTGAAAGCTGCTGAGGCAGAAGCGCTCAAAGAGTTTCTGTCTGCCGATAGTGTGACTGATTAAGTAATTCGTAATTCGTAATTAATAAATGCAGAGTTTATGGGGTTTTGGGGTTTGAATCTGTTGCTGAATTTTAGAGAATTGGTATAACGCGCTTGATGTTGGGTTTTGTTCTTCAACCCAAGCTACGCAGGACTGACAACAAATAAATTCTTGACTCTGTGTTCTCTGTGCCTCTGTGGTTAAATAAAAGACTTTTTAACCGCAGAGACGCGGAGGACGCAGAGAGAAAAAAGAGATTTTACAAGTCACTTTGAAAGGGCTAGTCCTACTAACTTGTTTTCGGCTTAATATAAGCGATCGCATGTTTCCAAATAGTGGTTTGCTGACTGTTTTCATCAGCAATACAGATACAGTGTGGATCTTGCCATAAAAGCTTTCCTGTAATCACATCACCAGTTAGCAGCTTTAACTCTACTGGCGTTGTTTGTTTAATCAGGGTTTGGACTTGTCTAATACTGGGTAAAGTGGTGTCAAATTCGGTAAGCATTTTTAGTAAAGATGAATGTACAAGGCAAAATGAAGAGTAACTAATCCTTGATAATTCATCCTTGAGCAAATGGCAATCGAATTTACTAAGTATCACGGTCTAGGCAACGACTTTATTTTGATTGACAATCGCTCGTCATCTGAGCCTGTAGTGACTCCAGAGCAAGCCATCAAGTTGTGCGATCGCCATTTTGGTATCGGTGCTGATGGTGTAATTTTTGCCCTACCTGGAGAAAACGGCACTGACTACACCATGCGGATTTTTAATTCTGATGGTTCAGAACCAGAAATGTGTGGCAATGGCATTCGCTGTTTAGCTGGTTTTTTGGCTGATTTAGAAGGCGAATCCCGAAATCAAGATTCATATCGCATTCATACTTTGGGTGGTGTCATGACTCCCCAACTCTTATCTGATGGTCTAGTTAAAGTAGACATGGGTTTACCCAGGTTACTCGCTGGCGAAATTCCTACTAATCTTGCACCCGCCCAAGAAAAAGTAATTTCTCAGCCGTTGGAGGTGGCGGGGAAAACTTGGGAAGTCACCTGTGTAAATATGGGAAATCCCCACTGCATTACCTTTGTGGAAGATGTAGCAGCAATTGAGCTAGAAACCATCGGCCCGAAATTTGAGCATCACCCAGTTTTTCCGCAACGCATAAATACCGAATTTATTCAAGTGGTACGCCGTGACTATTTGAAAATGCGGGTGTGGGAACGAGGTGCTGGGATTACATTAGCTTGCGGGACTGGTGCTTGTGCTTCCTTGGTAGCTGGAGTGTTAACAGGGAAATGCGATCGCGCCGCAACTGTAGAATTACCTGGTGGCCCCTTGCAAATTGAATGGTCAGAAACCGACCAACGAGTTTACATGACAGGCCCGGCTGAACGAGTATTCACAGGGAAACTGTAACCGACTTACTATTGGCATTACTCAAGTAGTAGTGCCATAGAAGTCTTGCAGCAACTGCTCGCCACGGTCGCCAGTGCTGTGTGATGGCTTCTAGTTGTGCTGGTGTTGGACGCGTCGCCAAGTTTTTGAGTTTTTGTAGAGCGATCGCGATCGCTAAATCGCCTTTAGGAAAGACATCAGGACGTTGCAGCGCCATTAACAAATAAATATCAACTGTCCAGTCTCCTATACCTTTAAGACGCTTTAACTCAGTTCTGATAGTAGTTTCGTCCATTCTCTCCAGCTTGGTTAGGTCAAGCTGACCACTTGCAATCGCCTGAGCCAATCCACGACAGTATAAAATCTTTTGCCGACTGAATCCAATTCCTCTTAATTGAACATCATCCAATAGCAGAAAATTTTCTGGCGTCAGAGTTACAACAACCGCACATAGGCGCGTAAATACAGCCCTTGCAGCCCCTACGGAAACTTGCTGTTCCAGAATTATACACAACAGCGTTGCAAAACCCGGTTGTCTTTGCCACATCGGTGGAGGCCCCAGTGTCTCTAAAATCCGAGCCAAATCGCTATCAAGATTGGCAAGCACCATTAAACCACGGGTAAGACTTTCTTCAGTCAACGATTCTAGTTCAGGTGTTTGAGTCATCTTTGAGAAATTTCGATTCTTGTGTAAGCAGTTTTTGTTTGCGCTCAATTCCCCAGCGATAACCACCAAGACTGCCATCACTTTGCAGCACACGGTGACATGGTACAATCAGCGCGATCGGATTAGCTCCACAAGCATTACCTACCGCGCGGACTGCTTGGGGTTTGGCAATATTACGGGCGATATCAGTGTAAGTGCGGGTTTCGCTGTATGGAATTTTTTGTAATGCCTCCCAAACTTGTTTCTGAAATGCTGTCCCACGGACATCAAGTGGTAAATCAAGATGTATTTCACCTCCTGCAATGAAGTCGAGGATTGCTTGTATCCATTCCTTGTGTGTGTGGTCATCACGTATGATGTCCGCTTGGTGAAATTCCTGGTTCAAAATGTGTTCAAGCTTGTCTGCTTCATCACCTAGTTTAACGGCACAGATACCCTTCTCTGTTATTGCCACAAGCAAATATCCTAGTGGACATGGAGCGATCGCATAGACAATGCTGATTGTCTTTCCAGCTTGTTGGTAAATTTTTGGTGTCATTCCCAGTTGTTTAGGTGCTTTCTCATACAATTGACTACTTGAACCATACCCCGTATCATAAATTTCCTCTCCTGACTGAAGACGCTGTTTCAATCGTTGGCTACGCAGCGCATCTGCATATTGAAAAGGGGATACGCTTTATGAGTGGTGGTATTTACCTGATT
>Ga0136636_10001099_pt1 | contig 15358 bp, 12 predicted proteins | sample AntDrymUQ8522106_2_FD_104653 | JGI IMG/M metagenome (GOLD analysis project Ga0136636, IMG submission 104653) | Polar desert sand microbial communities from Dry Valleys, Antarctica - metaG UQ852 (21.06) | ecosystem: Environmental > Terrestrial > Soil > Desert | place: Antarctica: Dry Valley... | reverse complement strand
GCAATAACTTTTTCGCTACCCAAATACGCTTGAGCAAATTTAGCGGCATTAGCGGTAATGGTTTCGTTATTATACACCATTGGGTAGCCGTCGTTGATGGTGACATCGCAAGTTGCACCCATGCTTTGAGCTATCGATTGAGCGATTTCAACAATTTTAAGTTTTATTTTAACTCTCCACTCTTCATTCATTGTTCTTAAGGTTCCAGCTATTTCAACTTTCTCAGGAATAATATTCGTTGCGCCATTGGCGATCATCTTACCAAATGAGAGAACTGTTGGGATGGTTGCTGGGACAAATCGGCTGACAATTTGTTGGAGCGATACAATAATGTGTGCTGCCGCTAAAACAGTATCGGTTGTTGTATGAGGCATTGCAGCATGTCCCCCTTTTCCTGAGATTGTAATGTACACTTCGTCACCTGAGGCCATGTAAATTCCCTCTTTAAAACCTACACATCCGGTTTCCATTTCGGGCAAAACGTGCTGGCCAATAATTATTTCGGGCTTTGGATCGTTTAATGCACCTTCCTCAATTAAAAGTTTGGCTCCACCTGGGAAAGTTTCTTCTCCAGGTTGGAAAATTAACAAAACCGTTCCCGACCATTGATTTTTTAGTTCGCACAAGATTTTTGCAGTACCTAATAGCGATGCTGAGTGAGCATCGTGACCGCAAGCATGCATCACATTTGCGTTTTTTGAAGCAAAAGAGACTGATGTCTTTTCATTGATTGGAAGTGCATCCATATCTGCACGGAGTGCAATGACTTTTCCTTTGGAGTTTCCAGTAATTGTTGCAACAATTCCTGTACCTCCCGCATATCCACTTTTATAAGGTATGCCGAGTTCTTTTAATTTTGAACAAATAAATTGAGAGGTATGGTGTTCCTGAAATGATAATTCAGGATGTTGATGTAAATATTGGCGTATTTGCTTTATTTCATCAAAGTAATTGTTGGAGAGATTTCCAATTATGTTTTTTAAGTCTAAAGATTGCATGATGGATATAATAATGATTCCAATTTTTTGTAAAGATAAGCGTTTGTTTTAGAATGAAAAGTAAGTAAACGCGGCAAGATTTTTGTTGGAAACACCTTTATATTCTTATTTAGGATTGAGATATTTAAGTGATGTAACTCAAATATCGAATTTAATAAGGAAAATATTTGTTAGTTTTGCTTTAGATAGCAGCCGTTCATTAAACATTAAATAGTATTTAGTATTGAAATCATTTAATTATGAAAAAAATTGCTTTAGTTATTAGTCTCGCACTAATTGTTCCTTTCGCAGTGTTTTCGCAACATGCTAAACCTTCAGCCTCCTTTAAAACTGAGACTTATGATTTTGGAGACATCAAAGAAGATGCTGGAAAAGTTAGTTATTCGTTTGAGTTTACCAATACGGGTGGACAACCTTTAGTTGTGCATAATGTAAGTGCATCGTGTGGATGTACATCACCTGAGTGGACAAAAACACCGGTTGCTCCTGGAGCAAAGGGATTTGTAAAAGCTACCTTTGATCCAATCAATCGACCAGGAAATTTTAATAAAACAGTTACAGTATCTTCAAATAGCGAATCACCTTCAATAATTTTAAGAATTACTGGTAAAGTAAATCCTAAAGAACTTACTGTTGAAGATGAATATCCTAGAGTTATGGGAGGTTTACGTTTAAAAGCTGGACATATTGCTTTCACTAGAGTAGCTCCTGGTAGCTCAAAAGTTGAAACGCTTGAATTCTTAAATTCTTCGAGCAAACCAATTAAGGTGTCGTTCGATAATGTGCCTGCACATATTACCATAAAGGTTAATCCAGAAGTTGTTCAGCCTAGTAAAAAAAGTGTTATTACCGCAACGTTTGACGCTGCCAAAAAAGATGATTGGGGTTTTGTTGTTGATCAAATATTTATTGTTCTTGATGGAGATAAGAATTTTGAAAATAGAATCAGTCTGAGCGCAACCATTGAAGAAGATTTTAGTAGTTATACACCAGCTCAAATGGCTTCGGCCCCTAAAGTGTCTTTTCCTGATCGTTCATTTTATTTTGGCACAATCAAGCAAGGAGACCAAATCACACATGCTTATATTATTAAAAATGAAGGTAAAAGTGATTTGATTATTCGTAAAGTAAAAGCATCGTGTGGATGTACAGCAACTCAACCAAAGAAATTGGTGCTAGCACCTAAAGAATCATCGGAGATTGTTACTGTATTTAATTCTGCACATAAATCTGGGATTCAAAATAATTCGGTGACTGTGATTACAAACGATCCAACTGCATCTACAATGATATTGCAAATGACAGGAACAGTAACTGAGCCAAATCAGGCAAAATAGAACTAAATTAGAGTGATAGCAGATAAGCATTCACATATTGAAGATGATCCTCATTTTAAGGGATTAAATGTTCAACGAGGTATTGAAAGACCTGAACCTGTTAGTCGCGAATCAACTCAACGGTTTTTAACTCGAAAAAAAGGGTTACATACCGTTGATGAGTTTGTTGAAGGTATTTTGCAAGGTAACATTACCATTTTAAGCAAGGCTGTAACACTTATCGAGAGTTCAAGAGCTGATCATCAGGATATAGCTCGGCAAATAATTGATAAGTGCATTCCTTATTCTGGCAAATCCATTCGCATTGGAATTACAGGCGTACCGGGCGCTGGTAAAAGCACGTTTATTGAGTCAATAGGTTTATTTGTGGTCAATCAAGGTCATAAATTGGCAGTATTAGCTATTGATCCAAGCAGTGAACGAACCAAAGGAAGCATTTTAGGCGATAAAACTCGAATGGAGCAACTTTCAATTGATCCGCGGGTTTATATTCGACCTAGTCCATCAGCAGGTTCCTTAGGAGGAGTGGCTCGTAAAACCAGAGAGACAATTGTTTTGTGTGAAGCGGCCGGGTATGACACCGTTTTTATTGAAACTGTTGGAGTTGGGCAGTCAGAAACAGCCGTTCATTCGATGGTCGACTTTTTTTTATTGCTAATGCTTGCTGGTGCTGGTGACGAATTGCAAGGAATAAAGCGAGGTATTATGGAGATGGCCGATGCCATTGTAATTAACAAAGCCGATGGCAACAATGTGCAAAAAGCTCAATTAGCTAAAGCTCAATATACAAGCGCATTGCATCTATTTCCTGCGTCAAAATCAATGTGGACACCTAAAGTAAAAACCTGTTCATCGTTGTATAATCAGGGGATGGATGAAATATGGCAGATGTTAAATGAATATATACAACTGACCACGGCGAATAACTTTTTTAATCAAAGAAGACTTGAGCAAGCATCATTTTGGATGCACGAAACGATTCAGAATACTCTTAAAGCTAATTTTTTCCAGCATCCCCAAATTAAGAGTGCTATCGATCATTATGAAAAAGAGGTAGTTAATAGTCGGATGAGTTCATTTGCTGCCGCAAACGAACTTTTAGATATTTATTTCAAAAATATCCATTATAAATAGTACCTTGATGCCGCAAAAAATGTGCATGACTCAAGTGCTCAGAAACTTAAATAAATTTAAATTGTAATATATGTTAAGAAAAGGGTTTTTATTTTTAGCTATCTCAATAGCAATATGGGGATGTTCTTCAAAAAGTATAGAAATTGAAGGAAATTTGAAAGGTTTAGCCGATACTAAGGCTTATTTAAATCGTATTTCAGAGGGAGCACCTCTTGCCATTGATACTGTAGATGTTAAGGATGGTAAGTTTATTTTTACCATAGATAAAATTGATGCACAATTGTTAGTTGTATTTTTTGAAGGTCAAAAAGTACCATTGGTATTTTTTGGAGGAGATAAAGATATTAGTGCAACGGGCGAATTTGAAAAATTAGATGATGTAAAGGTTACTGGATCAGAATCAACAGCATTATTTGCAAAGTTCAACAACGAAATGCCAGGGAAAGTTCGAACCGTTGAAATCAAAAACGATTTTATGAAGGCTCAGATGAGCGGCGATCAGGCAACGATGAATAGCTTGCGCGAAGAGATGGGCAGTATCTTTGAAGAACAAAAAACTTACTTTAACAAGTTTGTTGAAACAAATACGAATAATGCTGTAGGTGCATTTATGACATTAAATGTAGCAGGTGAGTATGATACGACTAAGCTTAAAGAGTTAATTGCCAAATTCGAAACTGCTCTAGGTGAGCATGTTTATGTGAACGAGTTGAAAAAATTGCTTGAACCGATGGAAAAGCATGAATTAGCTATGCAAGCTGTAGCAGTTGGTAAACCAGCACCCGAATTTACACTTAAATCATCTAATGGGGCTGATGTTTCTTTGTCGAGCTTTAAAGGTAAATATGTGTTAGTCGATTTTTGGGCATCATGGTGTGCACCTTGTCGTCAAGAAAATCCTAATGTGGTTAAAGCCTATGCGATGTTTAATAAAAAAGGATTTGAAGTGGTAAGTGTTTCTACTGATCGCGAGGAAGAAAAATGGTTACAAGCGGTTGAACAGGATAAGATGACTTGGACTCAAGTTCGTGATTTAGATGGAAGTGTTTCACAATCATACGCTATTCAGGTTATTCCAACTACTTTTTTATTAGATAAGGATGGAGTGATTATTGCAAAAGACTTGCGTGGAGATGATTTGATTAACAAGTTAGAAGAACTAATGAAATAATTAGATTAGATAGTTAATATGAACCGTCATTTGTTAAATGGCGGTTTTTTTATGCAGTTTAATTAAATATATCAACAAACCTCATTTTCTTTTGTTATTGATAGTGTTATTTTTAACTTGATGTACTGATGATGATGTTAAGTTGAAGTATTTATTAAGTTGTTAAAAAAAGTCTAAATAATTGATTTATGAATTTTGATTTAATTGTTATAGGAAGTGGCCCTGGAGGCTATGTTGCAGCAATTAGAGCTTCTCAGCTGGGTTTAAAGACAGCTGTTGTTGAAAAGGCTGAATTGGGTGGTGTATGTTTAAATTGGGGTTGTATTCCAACCAAATCGTTATTGAAAAGTGCATCAGTGTTTGAATATTTGACTCATGCCGCTGATTATGGAATTTCGATTTCAGGCGAAGTAGCTCCTGATTTTAATGCGATGGTAAAACGAAGCAGAGGGGTTGCGGATGGAATGAGTAAAGGGATTCAGTTTTTGCTGAAAAAAAATAAGGTTGAAGTTATTACGGGCATTGGTAAAATTATAAAGGCAGGGAGTGTTGAAGTCACATCTCTTGACGGTACAAAACAAATTGTTACAGCTACTAATATAATTTTGGCTACAGGAGCTCGCAGTCGGGAGTTACCTGCTTTGCCTCAGGATGGCGAAAGAATCATCGGCTACAGAAAAGCCTTAGTGCTTGAAAAACAACCTCAGACGATGATTGTGGTGGGCAGTGGAGCTATTGGAAGTGAATTTGCCTATTTCTATAATGCGATTGGAACGAAAGTTACTTTGATTGAGTTTATGGATCAAATAGTTCCATTAGAGGATGAAGAGGTTTCGAAGCAATTGGCACGTTCATTTAAAAAAGCAGGTATAGAGGTGATGACATCAGCGGAAGTAACTCATGTTGATAAATCGGGTAAAAAACTAAAAGTAACTGTTAAAACCAAAAAAGGAGAAGAGCAGTTAGAGGCCGATGTGGTTTTATCGGCGGTTGGTATTTCGCCAAATATCGAAGGGCTTGGATTAGAAGAGGTTGGTGTTGTTATTGAAAAGGGACGAGTAAAGGTTGATGCTTACTATCAAACATCGGTTAAAGGAATATTTGCCATTGGTGATATTGTTGCCGGTCAAGCATTGGCTCACGTTGCATCGGCTGAAGGTATTATTTGTGTTGAAAATATAGCTGGTCATCATCCCGAACCTTTGAATTACGAAAACATACCAGGATGTACGTATACCAATCCAGAAGTGGCATCAGTGGGAATGACTGAAAAAGCTGCTGTTGAGCGAGGATATGAACTTAAGATTGGCAAATTTCCTTTTTCTGCTTCAGGTAAAGCAAGTGCTGCTGGTCATAAAGATGGCTTTGTAAAACTTATTTTTGATGCTAAATATGGTGAGTTACTAGGAGCTCATTTAATTGGGGCAAATGTGACCGAAATGATTGCTGAATTGGTAACCGCTCGAAAGTTAGAGACCACAGGAAAGGATATTATTAAAACCGTTCATCCACATCCTACTATGTCCGAAGCTATTATGGAAGCTGCCGCCGCTGCTTATGGTGAGGTGATTCATATTTAGATGCAACGAATAGAACAGGGCTAACGCCCCTCTGTTATATTCGGCATAATTATTCTACGAAGTCGATAGGGATAACGCCCCTGAGAAGTTGTATTTACAAAAAGAGGTTTTGATTTAATTATCAAAACCTCTTTTTTGAATCGTTTTACTCGATTAGTAAAATTAAACGAAAAACGGATGGTTAAATAAACATCATAACTTCTCTCGCAACTCTCTGGTTGTATTCCATTGCCAATGTTTTGTAATTTACTAAATCGATGATGGTTCCAATTAAACAAAGGCCTCCAGTTAAGAAATATAAGACTCCCATTCCAATTTGATTGGTAATAAAACGCTGAATCCCGGCAAGGCCAAACAAACCTACCAATGTTGTAATTAAAATAATTTGAGGATCTCTGCGTCGACTGCGGTAAACCATTAGATAGTTCCGCACTTGATCGTCGGTTTTATCCTTAAGCAGAGTGTCGAGAAATAAAGCTTCATCCATTTCAAGCTCTGGCAGAATTGATATAATTCTATTCATGATAATTTGGTTTTATTGGGTTAATAAATGACTTTAATATTGAAATAATGCGATAAGTTAGCACAATAATGGCTAATAATCCTAATGGATGACTGTGAAACGACTGGGAAAACTGACCATGAAAAAGATAAGAAATGGAATGGCCTATACCACATCCGGGACAAAAAGAAATTCCTAAACTCTTAAATAGGCAAAGAGAGTAGTGTGAATCAGATGTTGGATTAGTAAATGCGAGTGCCAATAATGCCACTATCCAAATGAAAGCTTCGAGCAATCCTTTTTGTTCGAGTATCCGAAAATTGGAAATTGATTTTGAAATCATTTGAATTAATGTATTTGATTCAAATGGTGAAATATACAAAAAAGTTATGTTGTAAAAAAAGACAAAAAGCAGGTTGTGTGGTTAGTTTAGTAATTAAAGCTACTTCCTCCCATAAACTCGCGTATGATTGATGTAGGCGGGATTTCGCGAGGGTTTATTGGTTTTAAGTAGCTGAAAAATTTTAAAAGACGTGTTGATTCTGCATATTCGGTATGGTTTGGTTGAACCTCCAATAAAATAGGCTCAGCAAATGGTTTTAGTACTGCCAATTCATATAAAAGTGCTGAATTAAACATCACATCGGCTTCTTCTTGAAAGGGGAAAATATGTAGTTCTTCGCCTCTTCGAACACTTGCCCAACGCGATAACGTATCACATGCAGAGTATTTACGGTAACGATAATCTCGTACTATTCGACGAATTAAACGATTGTCGGTAGTAGGAATTCGGTTAAGATCATCTAGATTTATTGATGTTAGAGCAGATACATAAATTTTAAACTTATTTTCGGTATGAATTAAATGCGTTAATTTAGGGTTAAGACCATGAATTCCCTCAATTATTAAGATGTTTTCGCTTGACATTGTCAGCTTATCTCCATCGTAATAGCGTGTGCCAGTTTCAAATGAAAATTTTGGAATTTCGATGGTTTCACCGTTCATTAAGCTTAGTAGTTGTTGGTTAAATAATTCAACATCTAAAGCTTCTAACGATTCAAAATCATACTCTCCATTTTCATCTTTGGGAGTGAGTTCGCGATTAACAAAATAATTATCGAGCGATAAGTTAATAGGCTTTATTCCCGAAACAAGCAATTGAATAGCCAAGCGTTTGCTAAAAGTAGTTTTACCGCTACTCGATGGGCCAGAAATGAGTACAATTCGTACTTGATTGCGTTTTATGGAAATCAAATCAGCGATTTGACTGATTTTTTTCTCATGTAAAGCCTCTGATACTTTAATAAGTGTTTCAGATTTACCGTTGTTGCATGCTTTGTTCAACCCAGTTACATGACTAACGCTCAAAATTCGGTTCCATGAAGTATGTTCCCTGAAAATTTCAAACATCTTATCTTGAATGACTAACTCTTGTACTTCTTCAGGCGATGATTGCTTTGGAAGTTGAAGTAACATTCCGTTGTAATATTTATTTAAATCAAAAACTTTTATATAACCAGTACTTGGAGCCATGAATCCATAGAAATTGCCAACCAATCCATCAAGTCGGTGAAAAGAAGTATATACCTTCCCACGATGTTGCATTAATTCAGCTGGGGCAATTAAGTCATGAGATTTAAAAATGGAGATGACCTCTTCAGTTTCTTTTTGTTCTCTGATGAAAGGTAGATCCATCTCTACAATTTCTCTCATGCGAGAGCCAATGTTAAACACTTCTTGTATTGAGAGTTCAAAGCCATTGTGGTGTACCTCGCAGTATATGCCTTTCGAAATTGAATACTCAATGGTTAAGCGAGCTTGCGGATATAAATCTTTAACAGCCTTATATAAAATAAAATTTAAGCTACGCATGTAAAGTCGCAATCCTTCGGGGTGAGTAACATCGATAAACTCTATGTTTTTTGGATGATAGACTTCGTAAGATAATTCGGCAACTTTATTATTGACTAATGCTCCAATTATGGGAGCTTTTAGTGTAATGTTTAAATCCTTTGCTATCTCGGCAAGCGTTGTTTCTTTTGGGTATTCTTTTATTTGATTGTTATTTATGCATTTAATGCGTACTGGTTTGTGCATGCTGGGTGGTTTTAGGGTGGTTATTTTTGTAATTCAGGTTTTAAAAATTGTGCTGTGTAGCTAGTTGGATGATTAATGATTTGTTCCGGAGTGCCGACAGCCATAATTTCACCTCCATTTCTACCTCCATCAGGGCCAATGTCGATAATATGATCGGCCACTTTGATCACATCTAAATTGTGCTCAATAATTATTACTGTATTTCCTTTATCAACCAGCAACTGTAAAACATTTAGCAACACTCGTATGTCTTCGAAATGTAAGCCGGTGGTTGGTTCATCTAAAATATATATGGTTTTTCCAGTATCCTTTTTAGCCAGTTCGGTAGCCAGTTTAACTCTTTGCGATTCTCCTCCAGATAAGGTGGTTGACGGTTGACCGAGCGTGACGTAACCCAATCCAACTTCATTAAGTACTTTAAGTTTATGATGAATTGAGTGGATATTCTCAAAGAATTCAGCACTATGCTCAAGAGTCATATCTAATACATCTGAAATGGATTTCCCTTTGTAACGGACTTCAAGTGTTTCGCGGTTATAGCGTTTCCCTTCGCATTCGGGGCATTTTACCATTACATCGGGTAAAAAATTCATTTCAATAACCTGAACACCACCACCTTTGCAGGTTTCGCATCGCCCTCCCACAACGTTAAATGAAAACCGTCCAGGTTTATAGGCTCGAATTTTGGCTTCAGGAAGTTCGCTGTAAAGCTTGCGAATTTCATCAAATACTTTTGTGTAAGTAGCCGGATTTGATCGTGGAGTTCGACCAATTGGCGATTGATCCACATCCACTACTTTATCGATATGCTCTAAACCAATAACCGCTTTAAATGGTAGCGGATCTTTTATGGATTTGTAAACAAACTGATTTAGAATAGGGTAGAGGGTTTCGTTAACTAATGTTGACTTGCCGCTACCCGATACGCCTGTTACGCAAATGAGTTTGCCCAAAGGAAATGTTGCGGTGACGTTTTTTAGGTTATTTCCGGTTGCACCTTCTAGAATCAGATTTTTGCCATTTCCTTTTCTTCGCTTTTTGGGTATCTCAATGATGCTTTCGCCATTTAAATAGTCCGATGTGAGTGTATGAGCTTTCAGAATCTCATCAGGAGTGCCAAATGCAACCACTTCACCACCATGTATACCCGCGCGAGGACCAATATCAATCACATAATCAGCCGACATCATCATGTCCTTATCGTGCTCAACCACAAGAACCGAATTGCCCGAGTCGCGCAGCTGTTTAAGCGAATTAATTAGTTTTTGATTGTCTTTTTGATGTAATCCAATGCTTGGCTCATCTAAAATGTACAAAACATTAACCAATTGCGAGCCAATTTGAGTTGCTAATCGTATTCGCTGACTTTCGCCGCCAGAGAGCGTCATAGCCGATCGATTAAGTGAAAGATAGTCGAGACCAACATCGAGCAAAAATTGAAGTCGACTTCGAATTTCTTTTAATATTTCAATAGAAATAATTTTTTGTTTCGATGAAAGTTTTGTTTCGATATTAGTAAACCACTCAGCTAATGCCGAAAGATCCATGTCCGAAATCTCAGCTATGTTTTTATCGCTAAATTTAAAATGAAGGGCTTCGCGATTCAGGCGCATCCCTTTACAATCGGGACAAGTTGTTGCACGGATGAATTGATTCGCCCATTTTCGCGCTTTCTCCGATGTGTCGTTATCTTGTTGATCAACAATGTATTTAATTACCCCATCGAAACTTAAAAAATAGTTCGATTGGGTTCCCAGCGGGGTGTTTTTTAGTGTGATCGGCTCACTTGATCCATGCAAAATTATTTCGAGCGACTCTTCTGGAATTTCCTCTATCGGTGTTTTAAGCGTGAACCCAAATTTGGTTGCAATGGCTTCGACTTGCCAGAAAATTAGCGAATTACGATATTTGCCTAGCGGCGATATGCCACCATTGTATAGATTTTCTTTGGTGTTAGGAATAATTTTCTCGAAATCTACTTCATCCACTTTACCTAAGCCTTTGCAACGTTCGCAAGCCCCTTGAGGCGAGTTGAATGAGAACGAATGAGGTGCAGGTTCGTTATATGAAATTCCGGTTGTAGGACACATCAGCAATCGACTAAAATACCTTGAGTTTCTTTTGGTATCGGCCACCATCATTATTCCCTTACCATGTTTCATGGCTTGTTTGATGGATTCGGAAAGACGCTTGGTGTCATCGGCATCCACCTGAATGCGATCGATCACTAATTCAATGAAATGATTTTTATATCTATCGAGCTTTAAGCCATAGGTGGCTTCAATAATTTCGCCATCAACCCGAACATTTAAAAATCCTCGCTTGCGAATTTGTTCAAAAAGCTCTTTGTAATGTCCCTTTCGACCTTTAACTAAAGGAGCCAGAATATTTACTTTTTGTTTATCGAATTGTTCAATTATTAAATCCAGAATTTGTTGATCGGTGTATTTCACCATTTTTTCGCCCGTTTCGTACGAGAAGGCCTCACCTGCACGAGCATAGAGCAATCGAAGAAAATCGTATATCTCGGTTATGGTTCCAACGGTTGAACGCGGGTTTTTACCAGTTGTTTTTTGCTCAATTGATATAACAGGACTTAAACCCGTAATTCGATCCACATCAGGCCGTTCCAATCCGCCTAAAAATTGGCGTGCATAGGCTGAAAATGTTTCAATATATCGTCGCTGACCTTCGGCATAAATGGTATCGAATGCCAATGACGATTTTCCACTGCCACTTAACCCCGTAATTACTGCTAGTTTATTTCGAGGTATGCTTACCTGAATGTTTTTGAGATTATGAACTCTTGCGCCATAAACATTTATTGCGTCTTCGAATTGTGGCTTAAATGCCTCAATCGTATGATTTTTTGTTTCTCCACTCACACTTAAAAAATTAACCCGTAAAGATATAAAAAGAGGCTGAGAATTTGGCTGATTAAAGTTTATCAGTGTTTCTTAAAGGAATTTTTATTTGATAAACGGTGTTTTTCAGATTCAACAACGACGATTCTCTAAGCCAAGGGTTGAGATTTTTAAGATCTTTATAGGTGGTGCCATGCACCGAAGCAAAGTCAGCAAAGTCAGAAACTGCGCCTGAAATAGTAATAATAGTAAACAAAATAGGTTGATATTTTTCGTGTGGCTCAACTTTAAAACCATATTTTTCGGGGTTCGATAAAATTACTTTGGCTGCGAGTATTCGATAAACATAACGCCCGGTTTCATCACCCCAAAGTAAATCGTAGTACTTAGTGTTTTTCTGAATGACTTGTTGCTTGCTGATGCCCGAAATGCCTCCGTTATACGAAGCTGCGGCCAGCGTCCATGAACCCAATTTGGAGTAGGCATTTTTAAGATATCTGCATGCTGCTTCAGTTGCTTTTTCAATATGATAACGCTCATCAACCTCTTGAGTCACCTCTAAACCATTTTCTTTGGCCGTATCTTTCATAAACTGCCATATTCCTGTTGCACCAACTGGTGAAACGGTTCGAGGCATAAAACTACTCTCGATAAGTGCTAGATATTTAAAATCGTCGGGTACTCCCTGAGCTTTTAAAATGGGTTCAATAACAGGGAAATATCTTGTAGCGCGTTTAATAAATAAGAGTGTTTGAGACTGCCAATAGGTGTTGATTAATAATTCACGTTCAAAGTTTTCGGCCACGTCTAAATTGTGCAATGGAACTTTTTCAGTAGCAAATGAAAGAGAATCGGGTAGGGGAGCTGAGACAATTTGATATCCGTACGATTCCATTGTTTTTTTAGGACTTGTTGTCGTTGTTGTGCTGTAAGTAAATAATTGAATAGTCAAAACTATTGCAATTATAGCAGTTGATATTGATAGTAATTTGATTGTGAGGCTACTAGGTTTCTTGAAAGTATCAGACATAAATAGTAAAGATTGATTGCGTGAAAATTAATAGGAATACTCGTGTAGAGCAAATATTATTCCATAAAAAACAAGGGATACTGCTATAACGCAAATATCCCTTATTGAGTTGTTAAATATTACGATATTTTTATACGATACCCGAAAATCCCATAAATGCCATAGCTAATAATCCGGCAACAAGTAATGCAATTGGTGTGCCTTTCATGCCTTTAGGCAAATCCACTAAATCGAGTTGTTCGCGAATTCCTGCAAATATTATTAAAGCTAATCCAAAACCAGCAGCAATTGAAGCAGCAAAAACAACTCCCTCCACTAAATTAAAGCCTTTCTGAACAGTCATGATGGCAACTCCTAATAAGGCGCAATTGGTAGTTATTAACGGTAAAAAAACACCCAATGCTTGATAAAGTGGGGGACTTACTTTTTTAAGAATAATCTCAACCATTTGAACCAATGCAGCAATTACCAATATAAACGAGATGGTTTGAAGGTATCCAACATGAAATGGATCCAGAATTAGCTTTTGTAGCAAGTAGGTAATGGTGGTAGCCAAAATCATTACAAACGTTACAGCACCTGTCATACCAATGGCAGTGCTTATTCTTTTCGATACGCCTAAAAATGGACAAATGCCTAAGAATTGACTTAGTACAATGTTGTTGACAAATATGGCGGAAATAACAATTAATATCAGAGTCATGATGATTTCTTGTTAAGCGGTTTTCTTTAATTTATTGATGATAGCGATTAAAAAGCCTAAAGCGATAAATGCGCCTGGTGCTAATACGAATATTAACATGCCATAATCGGAAGGATAAATAGAGGAGTTAAATAGTTTTCCACTACCAAGTAATTCGCGTATTGATCCTAAAAGCGTTAACGCCAACGAAAAGCCAAGTCCCATTCCCAATCCATCGAAAATTGAACTGATGGCTGTGTTTTTAGAAGCAAAAGCCTCAGCTCGTCCTAGCACAATGCAGTTAACCACAATTAAGGGGATGAAAAGCCCTAGTGAATTAAACAGTGCTGGTAGATAGGCTTGCATGGTCATTTCAACAATGGTAACAAAGGTGGCAATAACTACAATAAACGCAGGAATACGCACTTTATCGGGGATGAAATCTTTTATTAGAGCCACTACTAAATTTGACATGACCAATACAAAAGTGGTTGCTAAACCCATTCCAAGGCCATTAATTGCCGATGAGGTTACGCCTAATGTAGGACACATTCCTAGAAGTAAAGTGAAAATGGGATTCTCCTTGAGGATGCCATTGAAAAGTACTTTCCAGTTATTCATGAACAATTTCTTGAGGGGTTTGAGTTACTGATTCGGTTTCTTTCGTTTTTTGACTCAGATAAGCCATTCGGGCATTGTCAACCGCATCCAAAAAAGCTCTACTGCTGATGGTTGCGGCTGTAATCGCGTCAATTTCGCCACCATCCTTCGATACCCTTAAGTTGTTTTTGCCAGGTGTTTTAGCTATAATGCTTTTATCTCCACCAGTTCCCGACTTAATGCCAAATAGCCATTTGAAGAAGGAGGGTTTTGAGGCTTCATTTTGGTTGACTGTTGCTTTTGCAGGACGAAACCATTCATCCATTTTACTTCCTAAACCAGGTGTTTCATGATGATTTAAAACTCTGTAGTTTAAAATGGAGCCATCGGGTAAAAACCCTACCATTATTTTTATTTCGCCGCTAAAGCCTTTGTTTGTGATGGTTTCAATGGCCAGTCCAACTTCAACGCCATCTTTTTTAGCATGAAAAATTTTCAAATTCAAGCCCGATTCAGTTACAAAGGTATCTACTTCGGCAGCTGGGTCGTTATTAAATTCGGGAACAACCTCTTTAATCGCACTTTGTTGTTTGGCGAGTTTCGATTGGTCGATGGGATCTTTCGTGAGTTTATAAACAAAACCCAGCGAAGTGCCTGAGATTATGGCGATGACTAACAATGTCATCAGCATATTTTTTAATGTCGATTCAGTTTTTGCCATGTTTATCTGGAATACTGTTATTTTTTAACTGTTTTAATCACTTCCCCAAATAGGCTTGGTTTCATGTACTTGTCAATAAGTGGGGTGAAACCGTTCATGATGAGTATGGCAAATGAAACACCTTCGGGATAGGCGCCAAAAACTCGAATTAGAACAGTAATAACGCCAATTCCAACACCAAAAACAATCATTCCGCTTTTCGACATGGGAGAGGTTACATAATCGGTAGCCATAAATATAGCTCCTAAAAGTAATCCGCCTGTTAAAATGTGAAATAGAGGTGAGACATAGATAGTTGGATTCGATAAATGCAAAATGCCCGAGAATATAGCAACTGATCCAATTACGCTAAATGGGATGTGCCATGTGATGATTCGTTTCATCAATAAATATACAAGGCCAATTAAAAGTGCAATGGCACTAATTTCGCCTGCGCTACCTCCAGTAAATCCCCAAAACATATCAGAATAAGAAGGAATTTTATGCAGGATATCAGTTAATACTTCGTGGTTTTTTAAGCCTTCTTTTAATAGTGCCAATGGAGTTGCACCAGTAGATGCATCCACATAACTCATGCGCGATTCCAAAGGTATTGGCCATGAGGTCATTTGAACCGGGAATGATATTAATAAAAACACCCTT
>Ga0136636_10001098_pt1 | contig 15358 bp, 15 predicted proteins | sample AntDrymUQ8522106_2_FD_104653 | JGI IMG/M metagenome (GOLD analysis project Ga0136636, IMG submission 104653) | Polar desert sand microbial communities from Dry Valleys, Antarctica - metaG UQ852 (21.06) | ecosystem: Environmental > Terrestrial > Soil > Desert | place: Antarctica: Dry Valley... | reverse complement strand
CGCTCTTGCCGCCCAGGTCGGGGCGGCCGAAGGAGCGCAGAAAGATGCCGTCGCCCGTGAATAGTGCACTCTTTCCGTCGGGGGCGTCGAGGCGGTAGTTGACCTGGCCGAGGGTATGGCCGGGAAACCAGCGCGTCGTGATGGTCACAGCGCCGACCTGGAAGCGGTCGCCCTCCTGGGTGTGGGTGTAGGCGATCACCGCCGGGAGCATGTCGATCGGGTGGATGGCGTCGTAGGCGTGGATGTAGTAGGTCGCGCCCGTCTCGCTGGCGAGGGCGGGGCCGCCGGAGATGTGGTCGGCGTGGACGTGGGTATCAAAGACGTGGGTGAGCTGCGCACCCGCGGCGGCCACGAGGTCGGTGTAGACCGCGGTGTGGCGCATCGGGTCGATCAGCGCGGCCTGGCCGTCACTGATCACGGCGAAGCTCAAATCGCCGCGGGCGGGCCTGGCCACCTGGACGATGCGGCCCCAGGGCGCCGAGACGACGTCGCGGATGTCGTAGAAGTTGCCCCAGTTCATGTAGCCGCCCTCGAGGTAGCGGGCCTGATAGCCCCGCTCGGCCAGCACGTCGGCGACATACTGGGACGAGCCCTCTTTGGCGCAAACCACGAAGATCGCGCGATCCTGAGGTGTGCGGGCGGTCGAGCCGTCCTCGTCCTCGAGAAAGGCGAAGTAGGGGATATTGAGGCTGGTCAAATTCTTCCGGCCCTCGATCGGGCTGCGCTTCGCCTCGTCCTCATTGCGCACATCGAGAATGAAGGTGGGCTCGTCGCGCAGGATGCGGGCGTAGAGCTCGGTGGGGGTGAAGCTGGTCACACTAATCTGGCTTTCAGCGGTCGTCATCGTCCTGGCTCCTCAAATTGCTTGTGCCGTCCGACACGAGTTACGTTCCGAGAGGTATGCTACGGCGGGATCGTAAGCGCTGTACGAGGGTTAGGTAAGGGTTTGGTAAGGGCCGGCGCCAGGGGCGGAGCGGCTGCCTGCGCCACCCTTAAAAACCAGATACTTACGGCTGTAACGTCGCGCGCTCCGCGTGCATCAAAGCTACAGACACCTGTGGACTGCTTATGTGTGCGGAGAACGACGATGTCATACGATGTGCTGGTAGTTTCGGCCCACCCCGACGACGCCGAGGTGCAGATGGGTGGGACCCTTGTCAAGCTGGTCGACGAGGGGCTGCGCGTGCTGCTGGTGGACCTCTGCGACGGCGAGCCGAGCGACTTCGCCGAGCCGGGGGTGCGCGTAGCCCAGGCCATGCGCGCCGCCGCCATCCTCGGCGTCGAGCGGGTCTTCCTCGGCGGCCAGGATCGGCTGCTCGCCGACACGCAGGCCGTGCGCCTGGAGGTCGCGCGCCTCATCCGTCTCCACCGACCGCGGCTCGTCTTCGGCACCACGAACGCCACCATTCACCCCGACCACGCTGTGGCTGGCCCGCTGCTCAGCGCCGCCGTCTTTCTAGCCCGGCTCGACCACTGGGCGCGGGTGCCGGGCGGCGAGCTCCTCACTGGCACGGAGCCCTGGAACGTCGAGCGGCTTTTCTTCCCCCACTGCAAGATGGAGCCACCCTGGGGCAATGACCTGGCCTTCGCCGTCGATGTGAGCGCCACCTACGACCGCAAGCGCGCGGCCATCAACGAGTACGGCTCGATCTTCCGCGTCGAGGAGGGCGACCGGCTCCTGACCTTCTACGAAGCCGAGGATGCCTACTTCGGCCGCCTGTTCGGCGTAGCCTACGCCGAGGCCTTCAAGAGCCACAGCCCGCTGCTCGTCGAGAGCCCAACGGTTTTCCTACCCGGCCTCCACGCCTAGCGAGCTCTGAGGCGACCTGCGCCGCGTCGAGGCAGACGGACGCTTGCCGCATGGGTGGTGGCAGGGAAAGGCGGAGTGCTGGGCGGGCTGTAACCTCAGGCACGGCACGTGCATCAAAGCTGTAGTGAAGGTTGATGCATGCAGAAGGACGTTCCATGAAACGGATTGTGATTGTCGGCGGCGTGGCCGCCGGAATGTCGGCGGCCGCCCGGCTACGGCGGCTCGATGAGCAGGCCCAGATCGTTGTCCTCGAGCGCGACCGCTACGTTTCCTACGCCAGCTGCGGCCTGCCCTACCACATCGGCGGCGTCATCCCCGACCGCGAGTCGCTCCAAGTCACCACCCCGGCCTACCTGCGCGAGACCATGAACCTCGACGTGCGCACCGAGCAGGAGGTCGTCGGTGTGGATCGCGACGCCAAGCTGGTTCACGTCGTCGATCTGCGCGACGGGGCACGTTATGACGAGCCCTATGATGCGCTGGTGCTCGCCCAGGGCGCCGCGCCGCTGCGCCCGCCCGTGCCCGGCATCGAGCACCCACGCGTGCTCACCCTGCGCAGCATCCCCGATATGGACGCGATCATCGCCCTGATCGACGGCGGCGCCCAGTCCGCGATCGTCATCGGCGGCAGCTACATCGGCGTCGAAGTCGCCGAGGCCCTGCGCGCCCGCAATCTAGCCGTCGATCTGGTCGAGCTGCAAGATCAGGTGATGCCGTTGCTCGACCCCGAGCTGGCCACCCCGCTGCGCGACCATATGCAGCAGCACGGCGTTGAGATGCACCTCGGCACGGCGGCGACCGCCTTCCACGATGTGGGCGGACGGGTGGCCGTGGAGCTGAAGAGCGGCGCGACGCTCACCGCCGACCTGGTGGTGCTCGCGGTCGGGGTGCGCCCCATCGCCACCCTGGCCAAGGCGATGGGGTTGGCGCTCGGGCCGCGCGGCGGGATCGCCGTCGATACGCACATGCGCAGCTCCGACCCGGCGATCTACGCGGCGGGCGATATGGTCGAGGTGACCGACACCGTCACCGGCGAGCCGGCGCTGATCGCCCTGGCCGGGCCAGCCAACCGTCAGGGGCGCATCCTTGCCGACCACATTTGTGGACGCGACGCAGCCTACACCAGCACGCAGGGCACAGCGGTGGTCAAGATCTTCGATATGACTGCCGGCATGACCGGGGCCTCTGAGCGCACGCTGCGCCGGCTGGGCCGGCCCTTCACCAAGGTCTACCTGCACCCCTCGGGCCACGCGGGCTACTACCCCGGCACGGCGGCGATGCAGCTCAAGCTGCTCTTCGCCCCCGACGATGGGAAGGTGCTCGGCGCGCAGATCGTGGGCTACGATGGCGTGGACAAGCGGCTCGACGTGCTGGCGACCGCCATCCGCGCCGGGCTGACCGTCTACGATCTGGAGCAGCTGGAGCTGGCCTACGCCCCGCCCTACGGCTCGGCGAAGGACCCGGTGAATATGGCCGGCTTCGTAGCGGCCAACCTGCTGCGCGGCGATGTGGCGCTCTGGTACGCCGAGGACTACGCGCAGCTGGACCCGCAGACCACCCTGATCGACGTGCGCAGCCCCGAGGAATACGCGGCCTGGCACATGCCCAACGCGCAGAGTATCCCGCTGCCCGAGCTACGGGCGCGCATGGGCGAGATCGAGGCCGCCGCTGCACGCGGGCCGATCCGGCTCTACTGCATGGTCGGCTTTCGCAGCTACCTGGCCTACCGCATCGTGCGCCAGCACGGCATTGTCGATGTGGCAACGCTGTCGGGCGGCGCGAAGACCTTTCTGGGCTTCTACCACACCAGCCTGGATAACGGCCAGCCCGACCTGCCCGTCGTCGTTGCCACCGCGAGCGACCGCGCCGCCGAGGCTCTGGTGGGCACGGCGTAGGCCTTCGCCCAAGCGAACCCACCATCCCTGGAATAACAGCATCACTAATTGCAAAGGACACACCACACCATGTTCCGTACCCTGTTTGGCGGCGGCCCGGCCCTTGCCGCGATCTCGGTCAGCGACCTGAAGGCCAAGCTCGACGCCCGCGAGCCGCTCGTGCTGGTGGATGTGCGCTCGTCCGAGGAGTTCAAGAGCGGCCACGTGGTCGGGGCGAAGCTGCTGCCCCTGCCGGTACTGGAGAGCCGCCTCGGCGAGCTGAAAAAAGACGCCGCGATCTACGTGATCTGTCTCTCGGGTGCGCGCAGCAGCTCGGCATGCGCGCTGCTCCAGCGCCAGGGCTTCACGAACGTGACCAACGTCAGCGGCGGGATGAGCGCGTGGCAGCAGGCGGGCCTGCCCAGCAAGCGGGGCTAAACGATGGGCATCGCCGACCCATCCGGGGCTGCTCCAGCCCTGGCGTCGCAGATCGCGATCATTGGCGGCGGCCCCGCCGGCATTGCGGCAGCCCTAACCGCCGCTGGCGTCGGGGCGCGGGTCACGCTCCGCGATGCGCCCCGACGGGAAACGCATCATTGCCCCGCGCTTCGCCAGCACACTCGCCCAGCTCCCGCCTGACCTGTAAAGACTTATAACGACATAAAATCGTTTGATATGCGATAAATACGTATATGAATGCGGACACTGATTGACTCATCTTGACTTGTCGTGACTGTGCTCGTTGCACCCAGAACTGTACCCAGTGGGTAAAACCAAGAGCTCAATTACCGCCGGGTATACAGGCGCCGCAGGGTCGTCAGCACCTCCGCCGGCTCGGCCCGCTGCGTGTAGTCCGCGCTCACGAAGGCGTACTGGATACGCCCATCCGCAGCGACGACGAAGGTGGCTGGCATCGGCACCTCCCAACTCGGATCGCCATTGCGCTCTGCGAGGTCGAGGCCGTCGGCGAGGTACTCCGCCCGCAGCTCCTGGGGTATCTGAAATACGAGTCCGTACTGGCGAGCGACGGCGTTGCCAACATCGCTGAGCACTGGAAAGAGCAGGGCATGTCGCTCAGCCAGGGCCTGGCCCCGCGTCGTCTGCTCGGGCGAGATCAGGACGACCTGGGCTCCCAAGGCCCGCAGATGCGGGCGGGCAAGCTGGAAGGTGCGCAGATACACGTTGCAGAACGGGCACCACCCGCCGCGGTAGAAGATTAGCACGGTCGGGCCCTGCTGGAGCATGCCCGCGAGGGACACGGTGGCGCCGTTACTGTCGCTCAGAGCGAACGGGGGGGCGACCGCGCTAGGGCCAAGTGCAGTTCGAGGATCACCCAGGCCCAAGCTTGCCCGGGCCTCGGCACGGCCGCGGGCGACCGTCTCGGCGCCGTACTGGTCGTGTAGCAGCCCTTCATAGGAGGGCGGTGTCGCGGGCTCTGTCGGTTCGAGTGGCCTGGTGTTCATCTGCTTCTCGCGTGAAATTGCTGTAACGCCCACGGATGCTGCCCGCGTCTGCTCATTGCCATCATCGTACCCGCAAGATATTACAAAAAGTGGACAAAAATATTGCAGAAAGTGAACATGCTCGCGCTGCCAGGCGTGAGCCACCAATTGATACATAACTGGTACGACTTCGATGGCAGTCATTGGCCCCGCCCCTGCTATGCTTGCTCTATCACATAACCACGCCAGGAGCAGCCCATGATCGAGGCGGTTATCTTTGAGCTGGGCGCGGCCCTGCTCCAGCTCGACGCGCTCGATGCCCTCGCCTACGGTCAGGTGGCAGCCGCCAGGCCGAGAACCTCCACCGCGAGAGCCTGCTGCTGCGGGAGAAGGTCGGCGACCACTGGGGGATCGCGGCGACCCTCACCAACCTCGGAGAGGTCGCGCGCCAGCGCGGCGACACAACTGTAGCCATGCGGCTCCAGCACGAGGCCTTGATGCGCTTCCGCGAGCTTGGCGACCGGGTCGGCAGCGCGACAGCGCTGATGAACCTCGGCCTGATGGAGCTGACGATGAGATGCTCGCCCTCGCGACACGCTACGCTGGTAGCCGCGGCCTTGCTGAGGATATTGTCCAGGATACCTGGCTAGGCGTGATAAAGGGGATCGGCCGCTTTGAGGGCCGCAGCACCCTGAAGACCTGGATCTTCCGCATCCTCCACTACCGGGCGCGTAGCGCCTCTAGCAAAGAGGCGCACAGCATCACCTTTTCGGCCCTGGCGGGTGCGAGCAGATCTGGGCTCACCCACGAGCCGCACGACCCGCACGTGCTGATGGCCCGAGCAGCCGCCCGGTGCGCCCACGATGCCCCCGAGGAACAGGCCATAAGATCCGAAGCTGGCATGCTGATCGCCTCTGCTATCGCCTGTTTGCCGAAAGCGCAGCGCGCGGCGGTGGTGCTACGCGATGTGGCGGGTTGGACTGCCGCTGAGGTGTGCAAGCACCTTGAGCTGAGCGCGGTGTACCAGCGCGTGCTGCTGTACCGCGCCCGACACCACATGCGGCGCACCCTCAACAGCTACCGCAAGGACACCGAGGGCAACAACGTCTTCCAGGGCGGCTTCCTGGGCATGGACAACGTCGGCGTCTTCGACCGCTCCGCCCCCTGCCTACCGGCGGCCATAGCGAGCAGAGCGACGGCACGGCCTGGATGGGCATGTTCTGTCTGAATATGCTCACGATCGCGCTGGAGCTGGCCCGCGAGACCCCGGCCTACGAGGATATCGCCACCAAGCTCTTCGAGCACTTCCGCTTCGATGTGATGGGCGCGCAGTACACGGTGACCTACCAGGGTCGGCGCTACGCCCTCTCAGCACACGAGTACGGCGGTGGCTCCCTGGACGGCGACGGCTACCGCCAACTGGAGTCATTCCATCTGGAGGGCGCGCTGCCCGTCTGGACCTACGCCTTCGGCGGCGCACTGCTAGAGTAGCGCGTCTGAATGGCCGAGGAGTCCATCGCGCAGGTCGCTGCGCTGCACGCCTTCGAGGGCGCACGGCCGGCGGTCCTGCTGCTCGCCGAGGGCGCCGCGTTTCGCTCGGCGAGCGACTGGTATTGGAACTTTTACCATCGCGAGGAGGCGGCTCGTGGCCTTGACGCACGCTCAGACCTGTTCGCACCCGGCAGTTTCCGGGGCGTGGTTGTACCTGGCGCTGCGCTCACGCTTGTCTACTCAGCAGAACCACAGCCTGACCTTGACGGCGAGTGTGCTCTGCGCGCGGCCCGTGCCCGCCAGGCCTTCTGGCTGCGGCTGGCCGAGGTCGAGACAGCCGACCCGGTGATTACAGTGGAACACGCGAGAAGTGGCGGTTATCGAACGACTCGGAAGCGCAGGTGGGTACCGCCGGGCGACTCGAGCACGCGCGTCCGCTCCAATTGCATGGGCGCCAACTGGTCAAACAAGCGCAGGCCGCCCCCAAGGAACGTGGACACCAGGTGGATTTGTAGCTCGTCGATGAGGCCAGCCTTGAGCAACTGCTGCGCCGTCGTGGCGCCGCCAGCCACGCAGACAACCTTCTCGCCCGCCGCCGCCTGAGCCTGGGCCACGACGCTTTCGATGCCGTCCGCGACAAAGATAAACGGCACGTCCCCACGCTCCACGGTCGGTCGGGCCGTGTGCGTTAGGACAAAGTGCGGCACTTTATAGGGCGTATCAAAGCCCTCTGGTTGGTCGCCCAACACGCGGCGACCGAGGATCATCGCCCCAATCGTGTGCAGCAGTTCGTCGATCACGATGCTGGCGTTCCCGACCGGCGCAAAGTACCAGTCGTGCAGCCCGTCGTCGCCGCCCTCAGGGCCAGAAACAAAGCCATCGAGCGACATCGCCATATCCAACAAGACGGTTCCCATAGCATCCTCCATGCTGATCCAGCAGTGCGTTCGTTCCCGCTTCGCGCTGGGCAGGCGTGTCGAGGCCGTCAAGGTAGGCGCCTTGCTCGGTGACGACCATCCGCGTGCCTTCTCCGATGAAGATAAAGCCTGGGTGCAGACGCCGCTCACTCAGGCATAAGCCCCGCACGCGCTGGCGAGGTTGCGCTGCGCGTAAGCTGTTCGGCCATCCGCAGCAGTTCCGCCCGTAACGTCGGCGGACCGTGGACCACAAAGGGCAGATTGCGGGTCGCCAGAAAGCGGGCCGCTTCGGCCATGTCGCCATACTGGGCCTCGAACCGCACGCCCGTCGGCGTTTCGGTTAGCGTACCATAGCTTGCCGGGATCTCCTGCTGCACGGTGTACAGCGGCGCGTCAAACTCCACGACGATCTGCTGTCGCGTCGTGTCCCGCTCGAACTGCTCGCGCAGATACGCCTCGACGTTAAACGCCGCATCGCGTGTGAAGGTTTCTGCCCGTAGCTCCATACTCTGTACGCGGTCGAGCCGAAACAGCCGGTAGCCCTTTCGCAGGCAGCAATACGCCACCAGGTACCAGTGGCTCCACCAGCCCGCCAGGCCATACGGCTCGACCGTACGTTGAGTAACCTCGTCGTGATGCGAGCGGTAGGCGAGCGCCACCCGTCGGCGCAACTGCACCGCCTCGCTCAGGTCGAGCAGCAGGGTCGCGTCGGGTCGGGCATCGCGCACGCCCGGCGACAGAACGAGGTGCGAGGCCATTGCGCCTAGCCGCTCGCGCGCCCGCAGCGGCAGCACGCGCAGCACCTTGGCCAGGGCCGCCTCGACTGCCACCGTCGGCTGGCCAACCTCCAGCCACACCGTGCCCAGCAAGCCCAGGACCAGGGCCGTCGCCTCCTCCTCGGTGAACATCAGCGGCGGCAGCTTAAAGCCAGGGCGCAGCTGGTAGCCTCCGCCCGGCCCGCGCACCGCCTCGATGGGCATCCCCATGTCTTGCAGCATCGTGATGTAGCGGCGCACACTACGCGGCTCGACCTTCAGCCGGCGCGCTAGCGCCTCGCCGCTTAGCGAGTGGTGCGCCTGGAGCAGCTCGAGAATTGTCAGCAGCCGCGTCGTCGGATGATACATGGCCAAACTCTCTCAGACTAGCGAGAGTATAGGACTGATTATAACCGTTACTGCTGGTATCCTGCAATTGAGGGGCAATTGCTGATGATGCAACAAGGAGGGTCGCGATGTCCGTTCAGCCGTTCACGATCGCGGTGGCGCAGGAGGTGCTCGATGACTTGCAGCGACGGCTGGCGCATACCCGCTGGACCGACGAGGTCGCGGGCGCGGGCTGGGACTACGGGACGAATCTGGCCTATCTCAAGGAGCTGGCGCACTACTGGCAGCACGGCTTCGACTGGCGCGCCCAGGAAGCGCAGCTCAATCGCTTCGCCCATTTTCGCGCGGAGATCGACGGTGTGGGCGTACATTTTATCCACGAGCGCGGCGTGGGGCCGAACCCGCTGCCGCTGATGCTGCTGCACGGCTGGCCCGACTCGTTCTACCGCTTCGATAAAGTCATCCCGATGCTGACTGACCCAGCACGCTACGGCGGTGATCCGGCGGATGCGTTCGACCTTGTCGTGCCGTCGCTGGCTGGCTTCGGCTTCTCGGACCGCCCGCAGCAGCGCGGCGGCGGGCGCGATGCCGAGCTGTTTCCCCGTTTGATGACCGAGCTGCTCGGCTACCAGCGCTTTGGCGCCCAGGGCGGCGATGGGGGCAGTCCGATCGCGCAGTTCATGGCGCTCGCGCACCCGGAAGCGGTTGTCGGCATCCACCTTACCGATATCGGCTGGCATAACCCGTTGAGCGCAGACGCGCCCAATCTCTCGCCCGCCGAGCGAGAATATCTGGCGCAATTTGAGCAGTGGTGGGCCAGCCATGGGGCCTATGCAACCGTGCAGGGCGAGATGCCGCAAACCCTTGCCTACGGCCTGAATGACTCGCCAGTAGGTTTAGCGGCCTGGATGATCCAACAGTTCCGTGCGTGGAGCGACTGCGACGGCGATGTCGAGCGGCGGTTTACCAAAGACGAACTGCTGACAAACATCATGATCTACTGGGCGACCGAAACGATCAACTCCTCGATCCGTGGCTACTACGAGGGCATGCAGGCGCAATGGGACGAATCCGCGCAGGGGGAAGGGGCAGCGCAGCAGAACACTGTTCCGGCCGGATTAGCGCTGTTTCCGAAAGACCATCCCCCGCCGCGTGAAACAGCGGAGCGCAGTTTGAACGTCCAGCGCTGGACTGAGATGCCACGGGGCGGGCACTTCGCCGCGCTGGAGGAGCCCGAGCTATTCGTCGAGGATGTGCGCGCCTTCTTTCGCCCGCTGCGTGAGACCAGCTGAGGGTCGAGGCGCGAGGACGACCGACGACCGACGACCGTCCACCGACCACCGACCACCGACCACCGTCCACCGTCGTCTCTACCGCGCCAAAGCTGTGAAGTCGCGCTCGGCGCTCAGCAGTGCGCCACGCGCGCCGCTTTCCAGATCCCAGAGCCAGAGGGCGCTTGGGGCGCGGGGCGTGGCGGCGGCGGGGCCGCGCGGGCCGGGCGCCGCCTGCTCGGTGAGCACGTAGGCGAGCCCGTCGCCAACCAGGCTGGCAGGGCCGACGCCGCCGAGACCCTGCCCGCTGCTGATCAGCTCCGACCGACCCACGCCGGCCCAGCGGGCGAGCTGGTAGTCCTGCACAACCTGGCTGGCGCAAAGCGTGCTTAGGTAGAGCAGGCGGCCCTGGCCGTCCCAGGCGAGCGGGCGCGTCCAGTACGGCCCCTCGCGCGCGGGCAACGGCTCGGGCTCCGGCTCCGCCGTGGGCGCGAGCGTGGGCGTAATCGTGGGCGTGGCCGTCTCGGCGGGGGTAGCGCTGGGTGTGCCTGTAGCCTCGGGCGTGGCGGGGGTGTTGGTGGGGCGGGGCGTGCGGGTTGGGGCCAGGGTAGGCGTGCGTGTGGGCGCGGCTGTCGGGGCGGGCGGCGGCAGCGTGCGCTGGGCGCCGAGCAGATCCAGAATAACGCCCTGCGCGTCGAAGATGGCAACATCGGCGCCGCTAGCCTCGCCGCGCAGCAGCTCCACGGCGAAGCGGCTGCCGTCGGGGGCGGCGAGCGGCCGACCGAGCGCGAGGTACGGGCCGGCGCCGCTGTCGCGCACCAGCAGGTCGTTGCCGAGATCCTGCACTTCGCCGCTGGCCGAGCGTAGGAAGAGCGTGCTGCGGCCATCCTGGGCCTCGGCCGCAAAGACCAAGGCGCCACCGGCGAGCCACTGCGGCCCGAAGCGGCTCCACTCGTCTAGGCCCTCGCTCAGACGCTCGGGCTGCCCGCCGGCCGTCGGCACGCTATAGATCGTGCGCTGCACCGGGGTGGCGCCCGTCTCGTCCACGGCAAACGCCACGGCGGCGCCATCGGGGCTGAAAGCTGGGTCGGCGCAGCTCACGCCTACCTGGGCCAGGGGGCGCGGGTTCGCGCCGTCGCCGCCCATCACCCAGAGGGCGCTTGGCACAGGCAGCTCGGCGTCGGCTGGGTCGAGGCCGGGGGCAGCGCGGCAGAAGGCCACGCTTGCGCCGTCCGCGCTCACGGCGAGGGCCGTCTCCGTCTCGGGCGACTGCGTGAGGTTAGTGGCGCCAGCGGCGCCCGGCGTAAGGCCGCTGCCAGCGCCCTGTGCGCCGCCCTCCACGCGCCAGATATCGCCGTCGAAGATCACGAAGAGCGGCGCGGCGAGCGCGGGCTGCCCGCCCATCGGCACACGGAGTTGGTCGCTGCTAGAGACAAGTGGCGTATTGCGGGCCACGGCGATGACGAGGCGAGTGGGGTTGCGCTCCACACTCAGGCGGAAGGGCAGGGGTTCGGTGAGGCCGATCAGCAGGGCGGCACCTGCGTCGGGGGTGTCGCCGGGCACCAGGCGGGCGCCGGTGAGTGTGCGCGTGCCGGTGAAGCTGAGCGTCTGGGTGATGGCCGAGCTGCTGAACTGCGTATCGCGCAGCCAGCCAGGCAGGTTCACGCGCAGCACATACTCGCTTGCGACCCCGAGGGCGGCGCTTGCGCCTTCGCCCAGCTCGCGCTCGAGATCGGCGGCGCTAAGGCAGGCGGCGGTGGCACCAAGCGCGGCCGAGCCCTCGGCCAGCTCGAAGCGGATCTCCACCTGCTCGTAGGCAGGCGTGCCGCTGGCGCGCACCTCGGCGAGGCTGGCGGAAAAACGGCTGTCGAGAGAGCCAGCCCGCTGGTTGCAGTAGCTAAAGCCGGTGAGGGCCGGGTTCGGGGTGGGCGAGGGCGGCGGCGGCGTGGCGCTGGGCGGCGGCGTGGCGCTGGGCGGCGGCGTGCGCGTGGTGGTGGGCGATGGGCCGATGGTGGGCGTGTGGGTGAGCGTCGGCTCGGGCGTGTTGGTGATGGTGGCCGAGGGGGTGGCCGAGGGCGTGCCGGCCAGCACCGTCTGCACATTGGCGATCTGCTCGCTCTCGCCGACAGCTGCCAGGTCGCAGCCCGCGAGGGCCAGGATCAGGGCGAGGGCCAGCAGGGCGCGGGCGCGGAGCGACTGCTGAAAGGGCTTCACAGAGACCTTTTCCCCAGGCGGAGGCGGGGCAAGGGGCGGGCGATGCCGCCAGGCGAGGGCCGCACGCGATCAGTCGCCGGGCAGCACCACCTTGATCCAGCCGCGGCGCATCGCGTAGACAACAGCCTGGGTACGGTCGTTGACGGCGAGCTTGCGCAGGATCGAGGAGACGTGGTTCTTAACTGTCTGGTTGCTGATCTCAAGCAGGCCGGCAATCTCTTTGTTGGTGCGGCCGGCAGCCACCAGCTCTAACACCTGTAGCTCGCGCGGCGAGAGCGGCGAGTAGATGCTCTGAGTATCCTCGTCCACCACCATCAGGCGGAAGGCCTCCATCACCTGCGAGGCCACCTCGGGCAGTGAGAGCACCAGCTCGTTGATCGGGTAGTCGCCCCGGCGCACATCCTGGAGCACCTCGAGCAGGCTCTCCCACTCGATGTTGCGGGGCAGATAGGCGGCGACCCCGGCGCGGATGGCCCGCACCACATGGGCCCCATCCATCGCGGAGCTGAACAGAATGACGCCGACGTGAGGGTGCGAGCGCTTGATCGCCCGTGAGACTTCGAGGCCATTCACGCCGGGCAGGTCCACCTCCATCAGCACCAGGTCGGGGTCGGTATAATCGACGAGCTGGATCGCCTGCTGGCCGTTGCTCGCCTCGCCGGTGATGCGGAACTCTGGGCGGGCCGCGAGATGGTGGCGTAGGCCCTCGCGGAAGATGGCATGCGCGTGGACAAGCACAATGGAGGTAACACTCACGGGGCGGCTCCGTCGCTAGTGCCGGCCGCGGGTGGCTGGATCGCGGGGCATGAAAACGGATCTCCTGCCGGGATTTAGCCCATTATAGCCGATGGAGCAGGGTTCCACAAGGGAAGACGGCGCGCTGACCGGGTGAGGTGCGCTTGCTGCGCGCGCGCTGACCGGGTGAGGTGCGCTTGCTGCGCGCGCGCTGACACGGTGACCGGGTGACACCTATCGGTGCCGATAGGTGTCACCGTGTCACCGTGTCTCCTTGTCTCCTTGTCACCGGATGCTCATCGGCATAATAATATGGATGTAGCCATCCTGGCCCACCGGCTTGAACACACCAGGGCTCTGGGCCGTCTGAGTCTCCAGGGCGATCTGCGCGGTCTTGACGGCGCTGAGCAGCTCGGCGAGATACTTCACATTCAGCGCGATCTGGCCGCCCTCGCCCTGCACCATGCCGTCGATCTCGCCCGTGTTGTCGCCCACCTCGGCGGCGTTCGAGCTGATCACCAGGCGGCCGGGGCCGAGCTCGCCGCCGGGCTCCATGGTTAGCTTCACCACATTCTGGCTGGAGCTGGCGAAGTAGGAGGCCAGCTTCACGGCCTTGGCCAGCTCGGTTGTGTCGAGCACGGTGCGCGTGGTGTACTGCGCCGGGATGATCCGCTCCACATCGGGGAACTTGCCGTCGATCAGGCGTGAGACGAGCTCGGTGTTCTCGGTGTGGAAGAGCACCTGGCTGCCGCCAGGGGTGACGGTGATCGTTACCGGGCCGCTGGCGTCGCTGGCGATGCGCGACAGCTCGGAGAGCGCGCGGGCGGGCACGATGAACTCGACGTGCTGGGCCACCGGCTCGGGCAGGGCTACGGTGCGCGTAGCGAGGCGAAAGCCGTCGGCGGCGCCCATGTAGAGCCGATTGTCATGCAGGCGCACGAGCACGCCGGCCAGCACCGGGCGCGAGTCGTCGCTGGCGGCTGCGAAGGCCACCTGGTCGATCGCCTCGCGCAGCACGTCGGGCGACAGGCTGGCGGCGGGGCTCTTGTCGGCGATCGTGGGGATGGTGGGGAACTCGTCGGCCTCGATGCCCTTGATGTTGCTCGTGAAGCGCCCGCACTCCACCTTCAGCGTCTGGGTGCGCGCGTCCAAGGTGAGCGTCACCTTGTCGTTTGGCAGGCCGCCGACCACATCGACGAGCAGCTTGGCGGGCACCGTGATCGCGCCATCCTCCAGCACCTGGGCACCGATCCAGTGCGTGATGCCGACCTCCAGGTTGGTGGCGGCCAGCTTAAGGCGGCCCCCGTCGGTGGCGAGCAGCACGTTGGACAGCACGGGTAGCGTGCTTTTGCCCGCTACGGCGTGGCTCACAGTGGCCAGGCCGCGCTTCAGGTTTTCTTGCAGGCAGGTCAGCTTCATCGGCTTAGCTCCTTCGCGTGCGGGGCAAACAGATCACTATCCGGCGAGGCGCTGCCTTCCGGTCTGACATAAGCATGAGACAGAGCGATAGTTGCTCCAACCAGAGTGGGCAGATTATAGCACAGCGCAGCGGGTATCTGGGTGCTAATGATCTGTCCACAGATTACGAAGACTTCCGGGCCATTAGCCGCCGAGCGTAGCCAGCCACCCGCTCAGTGCATGCGCCGTTGTCTCGGGGGCCTCGATCATGGGCACATGGCCAACGCCGGGGAGCATGGCGAGCTCGGCGCCGAGCAGCGCCTGGAGCTCACGCGCGAGTTTGGGCGGGGTCAGCTGGTCGGCCTCGCCGCAGAGCACCAGGGCGGGCAGGCGTAGGCCGGGCAGCCGCGCGCGGATGTCCCAGCCGTCGCAGGCCAGGAAGTCGGCGCGCAGCGTGGCTGGCCAGCGCATGTACTCAGCGGCGGCAGGTGCCCGCAGCTGCGGGGCGGTGGGGTACATCGTGGCGACGAGCTGCTCGATGGCAGGCGCGGGCGCGGCGGCGAGGCCGTCGAGCAGGGCCTGGGCCACCCGCAGGCGTGCGGCGGCGCCCACCAGGGCGAGGCCCGCCACGCGCCCCGGCGCTGCCACTGCCAGCTCCAGGGCCACTGCGGCGCCCATCGAGTGGCCGGCAACGCTGGCCCGCTCGATGTCCAAAGCGTCGAGCAGCGCGGCTAGATCGGCGGCGTAGGCGGCGAGGGTGGCGCGGCCCGGCGGGGCCGAGCGGTCGTGCCCTGGCAGGTCGAGGGCGATCACGCGGGCGGTGGCTGCGAGGCCCGCGAGCAGCCCGCCCCAGTGGCGGTGGGTGCCGCCCGCCCCGTGGATACAGAGCAGGGGCGGGCCGGCGCCGCGCTCGGCGTAGAAGATCCCGTTGGCTCTTGGCATCGGTGCTACCGGCTCTGGACGGTAGACGGTAGACGGTAGACGGTAGACGGTAGACGGTAGGTGTGGCACCGTCCTCCGTCCACCGTCCACCGTCCTTCGTCCTTCGTCCTTCGTCAAAAAACTTCCAGCAACCTGGATCAGCCCATCGCCTCGTCGGCCTG
>Ga0136636_10001097_pt1 | contig 15360 bp, 7 predicted proteins | sample AntDrymUQ8522106_2_FD_104653 | JGI IMG/M metagenome (GOLD analysis project Ga0136636, IMG submission 104653) | Polar desert sand microbial communities from Dry Valleys, Antarctica - metaG UQ852 (21.06) | ecosystem: Environmental > Terrestrial > Soil > Desert | place: Antarctica: Dry Valley... | reverse complement strand
TGATTCACCTAAAACAGTAGCTCAGTTACAAGCGCAATTAGATAAATACCAAATAGGTGCAAAGCTGTTTTATAAAAAAGATATTGAAAAAAATTACAATAATGAAGTTAGTAATTCGAAGGTAGTTGCTGCAAATAACGAACTAAGAGATAGTAGTGTTTACTTATCGGCTATTTATGGCGATAGTCTTTTTTATAGGGCTACAGATATCCAAAACCAGCAATATACCATTTATGTACCTTCAAAAAATTTTATTCAATCGTTGCTTATCTACCAACGAGACGAACTTTTTAATAATTATTTAATAATTGGCGCCTCCGCAGGTCTTGTATATTCCGATGTTGATTTGCCTATCAATACCAGTATGCCTGTAGATAGCCTGATAGCCAAAAATAGTAAAGCACTGTTTGCGGGAATAAAAGACATCAACATCAGCGGAACTGATTTTAAAATGTTTTACTATCCTTTTAAGTTAGGCACTTCACAATTACAATTGTGTGGATTTGTAAAATCAGGCGATTATTACACAAAACTGCAGAAGGTGCCGGTAAAGTTTGTTTTTGCAATAGTAATTGCATTACTGCTAATTTTAATGTTGTTGCCTATTGTAAAATTTTATTTAATGGGTAAAGATGAACACATTAGCTATCCGGATTTCGTGTTGGGAATAGTTTCTTTTTTTGTGGGGTCTGCCATGCTTACACTCATTACAATACAAGTGTTGTTGTTGTTTGGCGCAGATATTCGAACAGGCGAAAATCTTCGCAAGTTATCTGCACAAATAGATGATGGCTTTGAGCAAGAACTAACCAGGGCCTTTGTACAATTAAAGCTTTTTGATAGTATTATTGTAAACCAAAAAGATTCAATACCAATAAAAAAATTTTTAAAGCAAGAAAATTACAATGTATCAAAACTATTATTCAACTACTTTAAAAACGTACCAAAAGATAGTAGCTTGTACTACAACTATAATAGGTTAGCATGGGTTGATAAACAAGGTGATCAACATTTAAAAGCACAGTTGGATACTTCTGAACCAGTGTATGCCAACGTATCTGCAAGAAATTATTTTAAGGATTTAAAAAATGGCAAAGGGTTTACTTTGCCTTGCGATACTAATAATGAAAGGTTTAGTTTTGAGCCTATCAATAGCTGGACAAACGGTGGCTTCAACATAATCATAGCTATTAATAGCAAACTCGGTGATGGTTCAATTTTGTCTTTATCTGTGCCAATGCCATCTGTAATGCAAACAATTTTGCCACCGGGCTTTAGCTTTTGTATTATTGATAACGATGGAAAAGTGCTTTTACACAATGACATGTACCGAAACCTACTGGAAAATTTTGTTGCAAAAACTGCATTTTCAAGGCAAATAATGGAGGCTGTAAAAAGCCGGCAAGACAATTATTTTGACGACATTAACTTGTATGGAAAAAACAATGCACTATACATAAAGCCAATTGCAGCTCTACCTTTAAATCTAATAACTTTTTATGATAATGGCTACATTTTACCTGTCAATATGCGAATATTTTCCTTTTCGCTTTTATTTTGTTTTATCTCCTTTGTAAGTTGTTTGCTAATATGGCTGGGAGTTTTTCGTAGAAGATATGCCCGCAATACTTTTTTATACGATCCATTATTCTATTTAAATTGGGTAATACCTAAAGAAAAAAGTATAAAGTTTTATAAATTATGTGCTGTTTTTTTAATCGCTTATTTATTTATACAAGCAATTATGATATCCGTATTTAAGCTCTATGATATATATAACTATGCAATATTTTTATTGGTGCTTTTATTACCGGTAAATATCTTTTCAGGCTTATTTGTAATAAACTATCGAGTAAAAAAAGAGTATGATGAGGCTGAGATAAATGTAAAAAAGGCAAAGCCATTAAAAGCTATATCGGCCCTCATTTTTCAGCCGGTAGCAGTAATGTTTGCCTATTGTTACTCTAGCTTAGCAGGCTATCCTTTACAAGAAGCATTTTTATATTTTGAGCTTTGCTTCTTTATTTTTTTATGCCTGCTGTTTATATTGCCAATGAAGGTTTTTCATGCTTCATCCAATTTACCCGGATCTTATATTGACTTGTATTGCGTATCTTCTACCTTATTTATTTTATGTCTTTCAGCTTTTCCGGCAAGTATTTTTTCGTGGTATGCATACAACCAGGAAATTACCCAATCTGTAAAAAAAGAGCAACTTTACCTTGCCAACTCATTACAAAACCGGGCTCCCTATTACCAGGCATTTTCTAAAGAACGAGACTCATTAAGTATGCCTGCAAATTATTATGACCAATGGCAGTATCATGCAGGTATTTATTCAATTTATAAAGATGTAATAAAGCCAAATGCCTTACCAGATAAGGCAATTAACTCTACCAACCGGTATGAGAAATTTTACTTTTTTATTGCTAATAATTTAGGAAATAGTTATTACGATCCCATGCTGATACCAGCATTAAAAGATACAGCTACCGGCAATGCGTGGCATTGGTTAGCTCAAAAAGATACCTTATCTTTTTGGTACGGATTATATAGTGGAAACACGAATCAAACAACTGCTAAAGTAATATCCAATAATTCTTTAAAAATTACCTCGGTATTACCAGATAAAAACATTTTTGTAAATTTTAATAGTAGAGGAGTTTTTTTATTATTGTTAATAGCTGCCTATGTTATTGGCTTGTATAAGCTGCTTCGATTTATATGCAGTCAACTTTTTTTACGAAAGTTTGTGGATTATTGGCGGCAGGCAAATCAAGTTAAAATGAACGGTTTGCAAACCCAATTTCAACAGTATAAAGCAGATAAACAATCAAGAGGCATCAGTACCTCCCTTTTGCAAACAACTGTATTAAGTTTATATGAGGATGAATATCCACTTTTTATACCAACCACAGATAGTGATACAATTTACTTACAGGAAAAAAACATGATTGATGCACTGCATAAGTACAGGAATTTTTATAATTACATCTGGGAAAATTGCTCAGCAAAAGAAAAGTATCTTTTAATGGATTATGCAAAAAACGGGTTTGTTAACTTTAAAAATACAGAGGTAATTCATAACCTGTTTCAAAAAGGGATTTTTACTGTAAGAGATGACGAAACAAAATTGTTTAGTGCCAGTTTTAGGTCCTATATTTTAACGCAGGAGCATAGCCAGGAAATGCTCAATATAAAAAATGTTTTTAAGCAGGATGCTGTTTGGCAAAGCCTTCGCATACCATTACTTATTGTATTGTTTGGCTTTGCATTTTTTGTGTTTTTTACACAGGAACAGACTTTTCAAAAAATTGCCGCATTGGTTGCGGGAGTAAGCTCACTATTCTCAATATTAATTAAGTTTTTTAGTGATGGAACTAATTTGTTTGGAAGTAAAAAGTAATGAGTTAGATACATTTCAATGTTTTTATGAGATGTTAGAGAATCAGGTTAACGAGTTCTTAAGTTAATACGATCATTTCAAAAAAACTAATTACTTGTTTTTAAACGACTATCCGCAAAGAGGTGCAAACAAAAGTTAACTCCATACTAAAGATTTTCCGCTCCAATCTTCGAGTTCCTTCTCCTTTGGAGAAGGGTTGGGATGAGGCCACGTGACACAATTTTTAATAAAAGTTATCTATTTTGCAAAGTTGCACTCAATTGCGGATAGTCATTTGATTTTAATTATATGGCTTAAACACAGATAAATCTGTAAAATAAAATCAATTTTTACCACCTGTAATATATTTAAGATTAACTATTAATATTCAACTGGTTTTCCGATTTTTGCATCAAACAAAAAAAATCATTGATGCTTAAAAATGCCCTTTATCTTCAGGTTGGTGCTAAAAATAGTACAATTAGCTATTTCAAATTTCTTTTTTCAGCCGTTTTCTTACTACTTACCATAGGCTTTTTTACAAATAATAGTTTTGCACAGCCTGGTCGCTGGCAGCAAAGGGTAAAGTACACTATGAATATTGATATGGATGTTATTACCAATCGCCTTACAGGTAAACAACAATTGCAATACAGTAATAACTCGCCCGATACACTCAAAAAAGTTTTCTACCATTTGTATTTTAATGCGTTTCAGCCAAACAGCAGTATGGATGTAAGAAGCCGTGAGCTTGGTAAATTTTTAATTAATGACAGGCCAGATTGGGATCCGAGGGTAAAAGACAGGATACTTAATTTAAAACCTGATGAAATAGGCTATCAAAAAATAATCTCCCTTAAAATGAATGGTATACCACAGCCATTTAAATACCACGAAACGATATTGGAAGTAAATTTGACTAAACCGGTGGCACCAAAATCTACAGTAATATTTACCATGGAATTTGAAGCACAGGTGCCCTTGCAGGTGCGGCGTAGTGGCAGGGATAATCCCAATACAAAGGTGCGCTACAGCATGAGCCAATGGTATCCCAAAATGGTTGAATACGATTATGAAGGCTGGCATCCTACACCTTATGTAGCCCGTGAATTTTATGGAGTTTGGGGCGATTTTGATGTAACCATCCGTATAAATAAAAATTATAAACTTGGTGGAACCGGATTGCTAATGAATGCTGCAGACATAGGCTGGGGGTACGATGTAGCCAATACACCCGATCTAAAACCTATTACTGCTGCGAAAAGAACCTGGCATTTTGTAGGAAATAATGTACATGATTTTGTGTGGGCTGCCGACCCAGACTACAAACATTTAACCAGAAAAATGCCCAATAATGGTCCGGTTATAAACGTGTTGTATAAAAATACAGAAGAGGTTGCTGCCAATGAGCTTGCCTGGAAAAAAGTAGCAGATGCCGCAGTAATAGTATTGCCATTTATTGAAAAACATTTTGGCAAATATCCCTACCCACAATACTCTTTTATACACGGGGGAGATGGCGGCATGGAATATCCGATGGCCACTTTACTGGTGGGCCCTGGCCTAGGCACTGTAATACATGAATGGATGCATAGCTGGTACCAAATGATGCTGGGTACAAATGAAAGTATGTATGCCTGGATGGATGAAGGTTTTACAGAATATGCAACTGATTTGGTAGAAGCATTCTATAGAGATAGTGTAACCAATGCAAAAAACGGTGACAGTAATGCAAATGAGAAAGTGATAAATTCGGAAGTGGTTTTGTTGCCTTTGGAGCACAATCCAAATTATAAATCTTATTATTTTATAGCTAAAAGCGGATTGGAAGAACCACTAACCACCCACTCAGATCATTTTAATACCAACGCTGCTTATAGTATTGCATCCTACTCAAAAGGTGCTGTTTTTATGGAGCAGTTAGGCTATATTATTGGAGCCCCTGTCAGAGATAAATTATTGCTTGAATACTATAAACAATGGGCCTTTAAACATCCCAATTCATCAGACTTGATGAGGCTTGCAGAAACAGTAAGTGGCCTTCAGCTTGATTGGTACAAAGAGTACTGGTGCAATACCACAAAAACAATTGATTATGCCATTGACAGCCTATGGGAAGAAGCTGGTGAATCTAAAGTAAGACTAAAGCGGTTAGGCCAAATGCCCATGCCTATTGACTTGCAGCTTACTTTTAAAGATGGTACTACCTTGCATTATACTATTCCGCTTAACCTAATGTATGGTGCCAAAGCTGCCGAAACTTCACAACCGGTGGTTACACTCGAAGCATGGCGCTGGACACACCCAACCTATATTGTATCGTTTAAACAACGACTTACTAATTTATTAAAAGTAGAGATAGACCCTAGCAAAAGAATGGCAGATGTGGAACAAAAAAATAATACGCTGGAAATTAAATGGTGATGAATTTATAGGATTAAGGCCTTAGTTTGCAAAGTTTTGTCCGTATTGAGTTATACTACATTTACTTTTTGCCTCCCGATTTTTTCGGAACAGGTTGATGCAAAAAATAACAAAAAAACCAAGGTTGTATTCGATTGAAAAGTAGGTGCCTATTTTTATGAATTTAAAAGATGTTTTTTGATTGAACCTGTATTTTGCAGTTGAAAATTTCATTACTATTGTAATTGCAAAATATTGATTGAAGCTTGTTGGGCAAGTTTGATATGTTGTTGGTTGTTTGCTATATTCTAAACTAACAGTATCTTTTTTTTATTAATACCCATGATAGCATGCGGAAATTTGTAATACTATTTTTTAAAATATTGAATATACTAGCAATATTTTTTTATTTATCGGCCTGTTTAATTCCATTTTTACCAGCGGGTAAATACTGGATGTTTGCTGTGGCAGGTTTATTATTTCCTTTAGCTGTTATAATACTAGTTTGTTTTTTAGCTGGCTGGCTACTTGCTAAAAATCGCAACTGGAGCCTGCTTTCATTTATAGTATTACTGCCGGGCTGGCAACAATTCAGCGCAATGGCAGGCTTACACACCAAACAAAAATTCAATTTTGTTAAAGAACCTGCTACACTTAGGGTACTGCAATGGAATGTTTCAAGTTGGGGGCTAAGCAATAAATCTCAACTACCGCAAACTAATTATGGCTCTTTTACAATTGCATTAATTCAAGAGCAAAAGGCTGATATTTTATGTTTTCAGGAGTTTATAGAAAGAAAAGACTGGTATTCAAAAAAGTTAAACTTAGCGGTATTTAAGCAAATGGGTTATCCCTACGCTCACTTTGTAAAATCTTTTAACCAAACTGGTAAGCTGGAATCTGGCGTAGTAATTATTTCCAAATATCCCATTATTGACACTGCCACCTACTTTTTTGGTGAATATGATGCTGCAGAGCACCTGATTTATGCAGATATTGAAATACATCAGCAAAAAATCAGGTTTTTTACTACACATCTCCAATCTGTTAAGTTCAATGATGGTGAATATTCAGCAGTTACTAAAATAAAAAATAGCGATAAAGAAGGTTTAAAAGATTCAAGAACAATCATTCATAAATTAAAATACGCTTATCATTACAGGCAAAGCCAGGCAGAGTTGGTTCATCAAAAAATATTGGAAAGCCCTTATCCTGTTGTTATTTGTGGCGATTTTAACGATGTACCTAATTCCTATACTTACTTTACTATACGGGGTAATTTACAAGATGCTTTTGTGCAAAAGGGTAGTGGACTAGGCAGAACTTTTCAATATTTATCCCCAACCCTTAGGATAGACTATATATTAGCCGATAAAAAATTTACCGTTTCGCAATACAACCGCATTATAGTGCCTTACTCAGATCATTACCCAATAATAGCAGATATAACGCTTAATGGAGTGAAGTAAAAGATTATCTCCATAAAATAAATTATACTGGCATATATCTTTCTAACTTTTATTGTTTTCTTAATAAAAACTCAAAAATCTAGCTTTATGTTTACTCTTTTTTTACCCGGTTTTTTTTGAATAAAATGGCTCTTCGATAAAGTTAATACACAAGAATAATTGCCTGAATTCTTTTGTTAGATAATTTGAATGTTTAATGGCAAAATTTGTTAAAATAACAGCTTATTTGGGTATAACTTAATAGCCTTGAAGTAGTTTGCCAATTACAGGATCATCAATAAATGGCTGCCTTGTAAGTCTTGTGCCGGTAGCTTTAAAAATTGCGTTGGCTATTGCTCCGCCAGTTGGTGGCAGGGCAGGTTCGCCAAGGCCGGTAGGGTCTATGCCATTATTAATAAAATGTGCTTCAATGGCTGGTATTTCTTTCATGCGGATGAGCCTGTATTCATCAAAATTCTTTTGTTCTGGCTTGCCCTCAGTAAAACTAAGTTTACCATACATTGCAGTGCCCATTCCATCTACAACAGCACCCATTACCTGCTGCAATGCTCCACTTTTGTTTACTACCTCTCCACAATCCGAAACAGCGTATATTTTCTTTATAACAGGAACTTTACCATTCATTACTACCTCGCAAACCTGTGCTACGTAAGAGGCATGCGAAAAGTAAACACTAAACCCTTGCGAAACTCCGGGTTTGGTTCCCCAGCCAGATTTTTCTGCAGCCTGTTTTATTACCGTTTCCATCCGGTCTATATTATATTTTATAGCACCTGCCGGGTTTGTTCTTGCTTTATTAAGCAGTGATAGTCTAAATTCTATTGGATCTTTTGCAGCAGCAAGGGCTACTTCATCTATAAAACTTTGCTCTGCAAAACCTAAAAAATTGGTAACCGGAGCCCGCCATGCGCCAGTAGTTATAGGCGATATATGCTCAACTGAATCAATCAATAAATTGGGTACTGCACCTGCAGGAAAATTATGTTCCCGTGTAGCGTTGCCAAGGTTAATACCAACCCCCCTAAGTTTATAACCAGTCATAACCCCATCTGCATCAAGGGCAGCTTCAAAGCGATACTTTACAGCAGGCCTGTAACTGCCTCCCATCATATCATCTTCTCTGCTCCACATAAGTTTTACAGGTAATTTAATAATACTGGATAATTCTGCAGCTTCCACTACATAATCATATTTTAGGCGACGACCAAAGCCGCCCCCAAGCCTTGTAATTTCTACCGTTATTTTATCTTCTGGTATGTTTAAAAGTTTAGATACTGCCTGCCTTGCACTGCCTGGTGTTTGGGTTGGGCCTACCAATTCTACACCATCCGGCCTTACATGTGCAAAAAAATTCATTGGCTCCAGTGGATTGTGCGGTACAAATGGGCATTGGTATTCTTGTGTTACAATCTTTGCAGCATTTTTAAAAGCTGTTTCCACATCGCCATCTTTTCTACGAATTATAGCCTTATCACTTTTAAGCAGCTCGGCAAATATTTGATCATGATTTTCAGTACTCTCCAGGTTGCCATCTTTTTCGTATTCAATTTTTACGGCCTTTCTTGCCTTCATCACCTCCCAGGTAGATTTGCCAACAATAGCTACATTGTTTTTAAAATTTACCACATCAATAATACCGGGCATAGATTTGGCTGCTGCACTATCTACTGATTTAATTTTTGTGCCAAATGCAGGAGGCCGTTGTATCATGGCAAATACCATTCCTTCTCTATAAAAATCTAACCCAAATATCCCCTTGCCGGTAACAATATCTTTATTGGCAACATTTTTTGTAGCAGTACCAATAATGGTAAAATCTTTTCTGTTTTTTAAAGGAACATTTGCCGGCACAGCAATTTTTGCAGCATCTTCTGCCAGCGCTCCATAGCCCAGTTTTTTGCCAGATAAAGTATGTATTACCATACCATTTGCGGTAGTACATTCCGCCGAAGGTACGCTCCACCGTTGGGCTGCTGCGGCTATCAGCAAATACCTTGCTGTGGCGCCTGCTGTACGCAATTTTTTCCAGGAGTGGGGTATAGCACCGCTACCACCTGTAAGTTGTCGGTCAAACTTTTTTGTATCTAAAGCTGCTTGTATCACTTTTACTTTTGTCCAGTCTGCATCTAATTCTTCTGCCACTATCATGGGGAAAGATGTCATGATGTTTTGCCCCAATTCCGGATTGGGAGAAAAAATGGTAATGGTGCCATCCGTTGCAATAGATAGATAACTGTTAAAGGATAAATCACCTGCAAAATTTGCCTCGGTAATGCTAAAGGGAGTTTCAGCCTGTGCACTGAACCAGCTAAAACCCAACAAAAGGCCGCCACCGGTTAAGGATGATATTTTTAAAAAATCTCTTCTGCTGGTTTTGTTTAAAGTTGACATTAGATTAAATTTTTGTGCTGGCTAATTTTACTGCTTCTTTTATACGGTGATAGGCACCACAACGACAAATATTTTCATGCATAGCATCTTCAATTTCGGCATCGCCTGGCTTTGGATTGCTGTTGAGTAATGCAGCAGCAACCATAATTTGGCCTCCCTGGCAATAACCACATTGGGGTACGTCTACCTCATCCCAGGCCAGTTGTAAGGGATGATCTCCCTTTTCTGATAAACCTTCGATAGTAGTAATTTTTTGACCAGATTTAATTCTTGAAACCGCATATACACAAGTTCTGATAGCATCGCCATCTAATAGTACTGTACAGGCGCCGCACGCTGCAATACCGCACCCAAATTTAGTACCTACCAAGCCAAAATGATCCCTTAGTACCCACAATAATGGCGTATCGGCTGATACATCTGCAGTGTATTCCTTTTTGTTTATTTGAAGTGTAAAAACAGGCATTGTTGATTGTTTTATTTTGTGTTATAAAGTTATATAAGTTTTAAGTACAGCGTTCAATTTAGTTACGAACGGTACATCTAAAATTGTCAATTCAAATTTCGATTGGAGGTATAACAACCTTGACTGAGCAATAGTTTCACCCAACCACAAACTGCTGCTACAATTATAAATACAGCCGTAGATATTTACTGCATTTCAAATTGTAATTTCAAATGTTGGTTGATAGAAGTATTGGCTGTAGCAGTGGTATTTTAAAAAGTAAATACTTATTTATCTGCCAAATTTTATTGCTGCTTAATGATGATGGCTTCAAGTCATATTTTTAGTTTAAAACCTATTTCGGCTTTTAGCTACAAAATCTTAATAAACCAGAACGGTTTTATCATTTTTCAACAGCTTTGCATTCAACGGTAACCCAACATCGGGTAGCATAAATAATATTATAGTAGATATAAATTTCTCACTTACATTTGAGTTAAAAGCATCAACATATGAAGAAGCTATTATTGTTTATATGGTTATTTAATGCTGTTGCAGTAAATGCACAAGTATTAACCGTTCGGGAGCAGGCAAAGGTGGTAAACGAAATTTTAAATGAACGGCTTAATAACCTGCTTCCAAAGCTGATGGAAAAATCTGGCATTGATATGTGGGTAATTATAAGCAGGGAGTACAATGAAGATCCTGTTTTAAAAACAATGCTTCCGGCAGAATGGTTAAATGCCAGAAGAAGAACCATCCTTGTTTTTTATAACAACCCTCAAAAAAAGCAAATAGAAAAATTGGCTGTGGCCAGATACGATGTGGGCGACAGTATTAAGGCTGCATGGGATATGAAGCGTTTTCCCAATCAGTGGGATGCATTGTTGGATATTATTCGTTCCCGAAATCCGGGTAAAATTGGTATAAATATATCTGCTGATTTTGCCCATGCAGATGGGCTCGACCATACAGAATACAAAGAACTGATGCAAATATTGCCTGGAGATTTTAAGGCCAAAGTAGTGAGTGCCGAAAAATTGGCTGTCAATTGGTTAGAGACAAGAACAGAACGTGAAATGCAAATTTATCCGCAGTTAATAAATGCTACACACAAAATAATTGAGGAGGGATTTTCCGAAAAAGTTATTACACCCGGTATTACAACTACCGATGATGTAGTTTGGTGGTTTCGTCAAAAAATTACCGATCTGGGTTACAGTACCTGGTTTCACCCTTCCGTTTCTATACAAAGAAACGATCCGCAAAATTTTGAACATCTAAGAAGTTTTTCGGCCCGGCCTAGAGATGATGTTATCAGGCCAGGTGATTTGTTGCATGTAGATATTGGCATTACTTACCTGCGACTAAACACAGATATTCAGCAACATGCTTATGTGGTTTTACCCAACGAAAAAGAAATTCCCAAAAATATTCAGCTTGCATTTTCCAAAGCAAGCCGCCTGCAGGATGTTTTAACCAGTCAGTTTAGTGAGGGTAAAACAGGCAATCAGTTGCTTTCTGGCGCCCTGGCTCAGGCAAAGCAGGAAGGTATTACGGCAACTATCTACACACATCCAATAGGCTATCATGGCCATGCCGCTGGTCCAACTATTGGAATGTGGGATCAGCAAAATAGTGTACCCGGTAGTGGTGATTTTCCATTGCATTATAACACGGCGTACTCAATTGAACTAAATGCGGCATCTGATATTCCCGAATGGAAAAAAAACATCCGTATAATGCTGGAAGAAGATGGGTACTTTGATGAAAAGGGGTTTAGATATATCAATAACAGACAAAAAGAAATTTACCTTATTCCCCGAAAAATGAGCAATATTGAACAATAGCTTTTATACAGATGGCTGTTTAAAAATATAATACAGCCTAATTCAACTAATTAATTCAACTAATTAATTCAACTAATTAATTTTACAGTTAATCATTAATATCCACTTTGAAAATACCAATTACTAAAAACATTAAGCTACTAATTGCAGGAATTTTATTTGCTATTTTATGGCCTTCTGCAGCCGTTACCACTAAAATAGCATTGCAGTACGCACAGCCTTTTGTAATGGCTGTTACCCGTTTCTTTTTTGCAGCAATAATTATGCTTTTTACGGCACATGTTGTTTTACAAAAAAAAATGCCTAAGCAGCAGCAGTGGAAACAACTGGCTATTTATGGTTTTTTAAACATAACTACCTACCTCGGCTTGTATGTATTGGCTATGCAAAATGTATCTGCCGGTTTAGGATCCCTATCTATTGCTACCAATCCTGTTTTAATAAGTTTAATAAGTACTATATGGTTTAAACAAACTTTAAAACCATTGGTAATTATAAGTTTACTGCTTTGTTTTGCCGGGGTAATTATTGCTGCTTATCCTTTACTGGCAGATAGTTATGCAACGCCTGCCGGATTAGCCTTGCTTACAGGCAGTATGCTCTGTTACTCAATTGGGGCAATTTATTTTTCTCATTGTAAATGGGATAACCTGCATATTTTAACCATTAATGGGTGGCAAACTATTTTAGGTGGATTATTTTTACTCCCTTTTACCATTTACTTTTATGATGGTAGCAAAAACAGTTTTACTCCAAATTTACTCTATTGTATTGTATGGCTTACAATACCCGTTAGCATTGGTGCAGTTCAGCTATGGTTGTACTTACTAAAAGACAATCCTGTAAAAGCCTCTTTTTGGCTTTTTCTTTGTCCGGTAGTGGGGTTTGTATTGGCAGCAGTTGTAATGAAAGAGCCACTCAGTTGGTTTACACTTGCAGGCGTGGTATTGGTAATTGGAGGTTTATATTTGGTGCAAAAGCAAAAAAATATGTTGTAGTAAATACTTAGTTTTTACTTTTTTGAGCGTAAGCGTTAAACCCAATATTTGCAGTTGAATTTTTACTGAAGGGTTAAACTCAGTTACCAAAAGGCAATTTTTCTTCAAAAAGTAATTACAGCATATTTAGCAGTTAGATTTTTAAAAGGGGTATTTCCTAATGTCGCTCCCGATTTCCGTAGGTGGGCACACCCGACCGAGGCTTGGCCTTGACAGGTGATCTCACCAGTTACTACATGTTGCGGCAATTCTTGTTCGTGGTTGGTGTTTAAACTAACCACTAAGTGCTGCTACAATTTGAAATGCATTCTTTGTAGGTAAATTATAAAAAAGCCATCAAAATTTTATAAAAAAGTATATCGTAATGAAGAATTTACCTAAACCCAAAGCCATTGTACTTACAGATGGCATGCTACATACCACCGATGCAAAAACTGCCCATGGGCTTATACGTGGTACAGACAGATATGAAATTACTGGCGTTATTGACAGTGTGCATAAAGGCAAAGATGCAGGCGAAGTACTGGATGGTATTCACAGGAATATTCCTGTTGTGGGCAGTATAGATGATGCTATAAAAGTAATGAACGATATCAGTTATTGTATAATTGGTATAGCTACAGTAGGCGGTAAATTGCCAGCTCATTTTTTACCAATCATTAAAACCTGTATTATCAATAAAATTTCAATTGTAAATGGGCTGCATGAGTTTTTAACCAATATGCCCCAATTAGTGGCATTGGCTAAAGAATATGCTGTAGAACTTGTAGATGTGCGGAAACCAAAAGAGAGAAATGACCTTCATTTTTGGGATGCATCCATATTTGCTGTAACTGCTCCAATTATTGCAGTAATTGGTACAGACTGTGCATTGGGAAAAAGAACTACCTGCCGGATGGTTACACAAGCCTGTAAAAATGCCGGACTTAATGCACAAATGATTTACACCGGGCAAACAGGCTGGCTGCAAGGTGGACAATACGGATTTATTTTTGATAGCACGCTCAATGATTTTGTAGCAGGTGAATTGGAACATGCTGTTGTAAGCTGCTGGAAAGAAACCAATGCTGATATTGTTTTGATAGAAGGTCAATCAGCCCTGCGCAACCCAAGCGGCCCCTGCGGTTCGGAGTTATTAATTTCTGGCAATGCCAAACAGGTAATATTGGTACATGCACCCAAAAGAATATACTACGATGAAATAGAAGCATGGGGCAGCATACATACCCTGGCATCTGAAATAGAATTGATTAAAATGTATGGATCTACCGTAATTGCTATTGCTATAAATACAACTGATTGTAGTACAGAGGAGGCTTTTGCGCTGCAAAAAGAATACGAAGCAACTTTGCAACTACCTGTATTATTACCTATACAAGAGGGTGTTTTAAAAATTATACCAGTTATACAATCATTGTTAAAAAATAAGGCATGAAAATTAAGTCAGTAAAAACGTGGATGCAGCAATTACCATTAACAAAGCCTTACACTATTGCCTATAAAACAATAGCAGCTACTGAAATTGTTTTTCTGGAAATTACCTTACACAATGATATTACGGGTATAGGTGCTGCCAATCCATTTGCAGAAGTAGTGGGTGAAACTCCGGCTGTAACACTGGCCAATTTACAAACAGATTTTATACAACAATTGGTAGGTAGAGATATTCGTTATTTTAACCAGTTAATTGATGAGGCAGTGTTACAGTTTCCGCATTTACCCGGTACCATTGCTGCCATTGATATAGCCTTGCATGATGCATTTTGCCAATTTATTGGTATTGCTGTAGTTGATTTTTATGGTAGAAAAGTAGATGCATTGCCAACCTCCATAACTATTGGCATTAAAGAGACAGCCGAAATGCTGGAAGAGGCCAGGTTAAATTTGATGGCTGGTTTTAAAATTATAAAAATAAAAACCGGCCTGCAGGTAGAGCAGGATATTGAAAGAGTAACCAAACTACATGAGTTATTTGGTAATAAACTATTGATTAGGGTAGATGCTAACCAAGGGTATAGTTTGGCTGATTTGCAATATTTTATTCAACAAACAAAAAGGTTGGGGATAGAACTAATTGAGCAACCATTGGCAGTTGGTAAAGAAAATGAACTGGCAACATTGCCTGCTACCGATAAAGCATTATTGGCAGCCGATGAAACCCTGCTAGATGCTTCAACTGCACTACAATTGGCCTATCCGCCTATGCCTTATGGTATTTTTAATATTAAGTTGATGAAAAGTGGCGGCATACGGGGCGCCCGTGAAATTGGCCTGATTGCTGCCAATGCCGGCATTAATTTGTTTTGGGGTTGCAATGATGAAAGTATGGTTAGTATTGCCGCCGCCTTGCAGGTAGCTTATAGTTGCAGTAATACAAAATACCTGGATTTGGATGGTAGTTTTGATCTTACAAGCGACC
>Ga0136636_10001095_pt1 | contig 15364 bp, 15 predicted proteins | sample AntDrymUQ8522106_2_FD_104653 | JGI IMG/M metagenome (GOLD analysis project Ga0136636, IMG submission 104653) | Polar desert sand microbial communities from Dry Valleys, Antarctica - metaG UQ852 (21.06) | ecosystem: Environmental > Terrestrial > Soil > Desert | place: Antarctica: Dry Valley... | reverse complement strand
TGCGAAATTTGCGGTCTGGTTACTTGTTATAAACGAAAAACCGCACTTGCAGTTTAACTTGTATGTTGGTTTTTTTTAATTTTGCAACATCATTTTTAATCAACCAACGAGTTATACTTTTAAGCAGATTTCCCTCATAGAGACCGACCTCATTTTTGAAAAAAAAATTTTATTATTCAATTTTAATAACGTAGTTTAGCGCAGTTTTAATTTCAAATAATGAGATTGAAAATTCAATTGTATAACTGCCAAAATATTAAGTCTTTAGCTATGGCTTTGCGATACTCTACTTTGCAATGGTAATGAGCAAACAGTGGCTATCAAAATCTAACAAATTTCAATTACCATAACACTGAAAAAAAACGAATAAAAATTCAAAATGATTTTACCTATTGTATTTTACAATTACCTACTTATCATTGTAGCACAGAAAATAACCGTAAACTCTACAATTATAACAACAAAAACCATATCAATACAATATTTGTTAATCAATTAAATTTACAAAGACAATGAAAAAAAATCTTTTATTATTCATGCTTTTGACCGCTTTTATTTTAGTGAAAGCTCAAACCGCTGGGGTTCAAGCGTCTCATTATGTATTCCCTGAATTTCAGAAAGGCACAGTACTGTTCAAAAATGGTGGAACACAACCGGCACATCTCAATTACAATATTTACACCCAAGAATTGGTTTTTATGCGTAACGGTGTGAATTTAGCTCTTACAAATACTGAAAAAATCGATACTATATATATTGGTTCACATAGGTTTGTTCCCGTAAAAAAGAAATACTATGAACTGGTTGTATACAAAGCCATTCCATTATTTATAGAATACACTTGCGATATTACACCTCCGGGCAAAGTGGCTGCATACGGGGGTACATCACAATTATCAGCCAGTTCATCTCTTTTTTCATTATTGGGTTCATCGGGCATTTACCAACTTAAGCTTCCTGATGACTACAAAATTTCCCCTTATTTATACTTCTGGACAAAAAAGGATGATGTATTTTGCAAAGTTAATTCTGCAAAACAATTAATCAAATTATTTCCTGAAAAAGAAAATGATATAAAGAGAATAACTGAAAAATACAATATTAAATTTAAAACGAAAGAAGAGGTTGAAAAACTCTTTCAATTGCTTAATTAAACTCCGGTTTTAAAACAATAACAGACAGTATGCAGTCTGTTATTGTTTTTTTAATTTCGTTCTGTAGTGTATATATATATATCTAATTTTGCAAACTTGTTGAGTAGTTGTTCTCACAGCCTATAATATGTTTGTTTGCTGGAAAGTTGATGTGAAAAACTAACTCAAAAATGGATTGGAAAGGTAATTGCCACCGGCTAATTTAAAAATAATAATATGAGAAAATTTTAGCAATAGTAATATTGCTTTCAGTGATTGGTTTACTAACATTTGCTAGTAACCCGAATTCTAACCTTCCCAAAAATTATATAGGGAAACCATTTGTCGATAGTGTTTATACATTGGGTGCACAAGTTGTACCAGGCAGAATTGAATGTAAGTATTTCGACTTTGGTGGAGAAGGAGTTGGGTATCACGATACCGACACTATAAATCGTGGAAGTGGTGAGTATAATTACAAACCGGGTCATTGCGAAGGTGTTACGGATTACGTTTGTCATTTTCGTATTAATGAAGGTGTTGATCTTTCATATACAAAGGAATTTCTTGATTTTAGCCATCCAAATCCATTTACACCCGAACGAAAACAAGGGTTTATTGGCTGGACAAAAGATGGAGAATGGTGTAATTACACAGTAAATGTTTTGAAAGCAGGAACTTACAAAGTAGGGTTGTTATATTCTAATGAATCCAGATCGTTTAAACTTTGCGTGAATGGTAAACCTGCTGGTGAATATAAACTTACGGTCAAAACTGACAGTTATCACACATGGAACTATGCAGCTGATTTGGGGAAAATAACTTTTAAAAAGGCGGGACTGAATTTAATAACTCTACAATACTGTGGTGATATGAATTTTGCTTATCTGGAGTTCACTAAATAAACGTTGAAAATGCCACAATATAATTAACAATAAAGAATCAAATTGTCATGAAAAATAACTTATCAACCTTCATTTCGAAGTAAATAGAATTTATCAAGAAGCCCGTTGTCAAAAGAATTTCACTTCTTGTTCTTGGATTTACAACTACCGTTTGGTTTTTGGTACGTGTTATTCCTAAACCATCGCGTGCAACCTACCCTTGTATGCAAGCTGCAGCACCAGTTATGTCGGGATTTGTAATTTATTTAATTGCTTTTTTTAGCTCAATAACTGCGTATCGCTCAGCACGAAAGCATTTTGCTCGTGCCAGTTACATATATGCGGTCCTATTTTTTGGAGTAGCTTTTGTCTCAGCAGGTCTGTTTTTCTTCGGAAGTCCCACAAAATTATATGCTCAAGCGGTAAATTATTTATCAATTGAACCCAACAAACCAATCGGAGTAGGCAAAGGAATTTTCCCTGGTCGCGTGGTATGGGTTCACAATCCAAAAGCAGCGCAATGGGATGGAGTAACCGGTAATTGGTGGAAGATGTAAATAATCCGCAAAACGAAAACGATAAACTGATCACTAATTCTCTGATAGAACTTTCTGGACAAAAGAATGAAGCTAAGGCTTGGAATGTATTGTTCAAGCATTTTAATTAGGTTAAAAAAAGAGGAGGAAATGGCTATCAACCCACAGAAAAAATTGCGATAAAAATCAATCAAAATAATACCTATAGTCATGCCAATAACGATGAAATAAACGCCTCACCGCAAATGGTGCTGAGTCTATTGAAAAGTCTAGTAAATGAAGCTCACGTACCCGAAAAAAATATTACTGTTTTTGATGCAAGTCGTTTCATAACCGATAATATATTTGATAAATGTCATGCTAAATATCCTGTAGTTCAGTTTGTTGACAATATTGGAGGTGATGGACGAATTAAATCGATTTATGTAGATAATGCCATTCCATATTCTGCCGATAATGGAAAACTTGCACAAGGATTAGCAACTTGCGACGTTAATGCTGATTATCTGATTAATATGGCATTGCTCAAAGGACATGGTGGGACAGGTGTTACTCTCTGCGGTAAAAACTATTACGGCTGTACAAGTATTTTTAGCAACTGGAGATTGAATGCTCATAATAATTTCAGTTTAAATCCTGATGAAATGGGAAAAGCCAAATACCTGACTTTTGTCGATTTTTTGGGACATAAAGATTTAGTACAGAAAACGTTGCTTTTTCTAATTGATGCAACCTACGGCAATAAATTTGTAGATAAAGTGCCAACATTCAAATGGGACATGGCGCCTTTCAACAAGAGTTGGCCTGCTAGTCTTTTCGCTTCTCAGGATCCAGTGGCCATTGATGCTGTAGGCCTCGATTTGATAATGAATGAATTGCCCGATGCTCCAGATTTGAAAAATTGTGATCAGTATCTGATTGAATCAGCCTTGGCAAACAATCCCCCTTCTGGCACTCATTACGATCCCGAAACAGATGTTACTGGTATCGAAAGTCTAGGTGTAATGGAACATTGGAACAATGCCAAAGATAAGAAATATTCAAGAAATCTTAAAACAGGAAAGGGTATTGAGTTGATTTACAAAAAGATAAATTAAAGACTCAATTAAATTTACAAACAATGCTTTTATGAAAAAAATAACAATATACTTCGGGTTTTTCTGTCTGATTTGTTCGCTATCGGCTCAAACAGTAAAGTTGGATTTAAACAGTAACTGGCAATTTCGTAAAAAGGGCGACACTCAATGGCTAAAAGCCACAGTTCCCGGAACAGTACACACAGATCTGATTGAGAACAAAAAAATTGAAGATCCTTTTTACCGTACAAATGAGAAAGATTTACAGTGGATTGGAACAACCGACTGGGAATATAAATCGGAATTTACGGTAGATGACAAAATTCTTTCAAAAGAAAGGGTGCAAATCCAGTTTGATGGTCTGGATACTTATGCGGATGTTTTTGTAAATGGAGTTAAGGTGTTCAAGGCCGATAATATGTTTGTTGGTTGGAAAGTGGATGTAAAAAAACAACTCAAAAGCGGATTGAATACCATGTCAATCATGTTTTATTCGCCGATAAATAAAGTAATGTCTACTTACAAAAGCCTTCCGTAAAAAGTGCCTGTGAGTAATAACGACCAGGCCGATGAACGGGTCAGCATATTCACGCGTAAAGCCGGTTATCATTTCGGATGGGATTGGGGTCCGCGTTTTGTTACATGTGGTGTGTGGCGTCCAATTACCCTCAATGCATGGGATAATATTCAGATTGAAGATTTATTTATCAAGCAATTAAAAATTGATGGAAACTCAGCCAATATGGAAGCGCAACTAACTGCAACAAGTACTTCACAAGGTGTGAAAACTTTGCAGATTTTTGTCAATGGAAGTCAAAGCCCAATTTACGATAAAGAAATAATGGTGCTGAATGGAGATAATATTCTGGCGGCACGTTTTGATATGAATAACATACAACTATGGTGGCCTAATGGAATGGGCGAGCAAAAAATGTATACCTTTAAAGCAGTGCTGTCCGATAAAAAAAATGAAATTGCTTCAGCTCAAGTGAAACGTGGACTGAGGACTATTGAGGTGGTAAACGAGAGTAATGCAAAAGGCAAATCTTTTTACTTTAAGGTAAACGGTAAATCTGTATTTATGAAAGGTGCGAACTACATCCCTCAAGATAATTTTTTACCACGGGTAACTCGCGAACGCTATGAACATGTTATTAACACAGCGGTTTCTTCTCACATGAATATGCTACGTGTGTGGGGTGGAGGAATTTACGAGAACGACTTGTTTTATGAGCTTTGTGATGAAAAAGGAATATTAGTTTGGCAGGATTTCATGTTTGCTTGTTCCATGTATCCTCCATTTCAGTATTTGAGATTGAAAATACAGGACGAAGCAACCTACAACATAAAACGACTTCGTAATCATCCCTCCATTGCTCTTTGGTGTGGAAACAATGAAATCTTACAATTTATGAATCAGAACTACTGGGGACAAACAAAGAAGAATTTCAATAACGCCAAAGACTCCATGACGGTAGTTAACACCTATGCCGAGATTTTTTTCAATATCCTTCCGGCAGCTGTTAAGGCTTGCTATGATGAAAAGTTCTACTGGTCATCATCTTGTTCTCCTGAGAACTATTCAACGAAATTTTCTGGCGATGCTCTTACAGGCGATTTTCACTATTGGGGGGTTTGGCATGGAAAAGAACCTTTCGAGAACTTCAACATAAAAATTGCTCCGTTTTTAAGTGAGTATGGTTTTAAATCTTTCCCTGAATTAGAAACAGTTAAGAAGTATGCTATCCCATCCGATTATAGTATTGATTCTGAAGTAATGAAAGCCCATCAACGCTCGGGCATTGGAAATGCTGCAATTGCTTTTTATATGAAAGATTGGTTTAAGACACCCGCAAAATTTGAGAATTTACTATATGTTGGTCAGATTTTACAGGCCGAAGGAATAAAAATTGCCATTGAGGCGCACCGCCGTTCCAAACCATTCTGCATGGGTACCCTTTTTTGACAAATTGACGACTGTTGGCCTGTTGCTTCGTGGAGTAGCATGGATTATTACGGACGATGGAAAGCACAACAATACATGACAAAACATGCCTATGAAGAATTCCTCATTTCGGCAGTAAAAGAAAATGACAGCATAAAAATAGTTGCGATTTCTGACATTTATAAAACCACAGAAGCTACACTACAACTTTCGCTTATAGATTTCAACGGAAAGGAATTAAAAAAAGTAAGCAAACAGCTAGTTTTACCTGAAAATTGCAGTCAATTGGTTTATTCGTTTAAACAAAAGGACTGGGTTTCGACCGAAATACAACAGAACACAGTGCTTCATCTGAAACTGATGGTTAATAATAAAATAGTTTCTGAAAACAATTTCTATTTTGGAAAACCAAAAGATTTGAATTTACCTAAACCGCACATTTTGTTAAAGCAAACTGGTGACAACACAATAGAGGTTTCAACAGATAAAATGGCTAAAAATGTATGGCTATTTTTGCCCGAAACAATTAATGCTTTTAGCGATAACTATTTTGATTTATTACCGGGCAAGAATAAAACTATCGAAGTGAAATCCGCTAACCTGAAAGCTGAAATTAGAAAAATTCAGGTGAAAACGCTGGTGGATACTTATTGATGTGGTAGGAGTTTAATAAAAACAGGATAGTGGTTGCCTTTGTGAAATAGGTCAACTTCGATCATGTTATAGGACATGCTAATCTGGATATAACAATCACGATCCAAATAATCATTTTTTGTCTTTGGTTTTCAATTTAAAATGAGTTTTTAATTTTATAAGAAGTGTAATCTTTCATAGTTTCTAAATAGTTTCCCAAATTTGCACCCAGGTTTGAGACTATTTCTTTGCACGGCAAACTTCAGAAAAACAAATATGGTGCTTTTAAATTGTCTATTGATGTCAGAAATGACAAATAGAATCTTTACATAATGCCTTTTCAGAATAAGACACCAATAATTATTTCAAAATAGTTAAATTTATTATTATCTTTAATAAACATATTTAATAAATTAAAATATGAAACAAAAAAGAAGTTTGATAGTAATTCTAACGCTAATGTTTGGCTCTTTAGCAATGGCTCAAACCGAGACAGTGATTCTTCTTCCTCAATCGAATGAACATCCTTCGCTCCTGATTAAACAAGGCGACGACGAATTGATAAGAAAATCGATTAATGAATCACCTTCAATGAAAATTATTCATGAGATTATTGTTGAGGAGTCAGATAGGCTGCTGGCAATTCCATGTTTGAAATATCAAAAGATTGGAATGCGTTTGCTTGATGTTTCGCGCGAATGTTTCAGACGAGTGTTTTTTCTGTCGTATTCATATCGCATTACCGGTGATGAAAAATATGCTAAACGGGCCGAAGACGAAATGTTGGAGGTTTGTGCTTTTGAGAACTAGAATCCAACACATTTTTTGGATGTGACCGAAATGACTTTAGCGGTATCTATCTGGTATGACTGGACTTACAACTATTTGTCCAAGGCATCTAGAGGTATAATCAGCAATGCCATTATCAATAATGGAATTAAACCGTCAATGAGTCCGAAATATAATTCGTGGCTCACCGGAACGAATAACTGGAATCAGGTTTGTAATACAGGTATTGCATTTGGGGCAATTGCAATCAAGGAAAATAACCCTGAACTTCCGCAAACGATCATAAACCGGTCATTTGCATCGTTACCAAAATCAATGAAAGGCTACGAGCCCGATGGTAATTATCCTGAAGGTTTTATGTATTTGGGTTACGGAACCACTTTTAATGTTTTTTTTATCAGTGCAATGGAAAAATATTTCGGAAAGGAAATGTTCCTTATGGATAAGATGCCCGGTTTTGCCCGCACAGGTTCATATATGCTGAACATGGTTGGACCTACCGGTAAGAGCTTTAATTATTCGGATTGCAATAATTCGGCGGCACTTAATCCGGCTATTTTCTGGTTTGCACAAAAAGAGAAGAATCCGGGATTGCTCTGGAATGAAAAGAAATATATCACAGCCGGAAGTCGATCATTAAGAGGTGAACGTTTTCTTCCTGCAGCCATTCTTTGGGGAGCAGGTTTAAAGTTTGATGCAGCCGTACCTCCCAAATTAAATTTGTGGGTAGGACAGGGCGAAACTCCTGTTTGTTTAATGCGCACTTCGTGGATCGACAAGAATGCCATATTTCTTGGTCTTAAGGCTGGACCGCCCTCTGCAGGTCATTCCCACATGGATATTGGCAGTTTCGTTATGGATGCCGTTGGTGTTCGATGGGCAAGTGATTATGGTTATCAGGATTATATTGCACTCGAATCGAAAGGAGTAGATTTGTGGAACGAGAAACAGTTTTCGCAACGCTGGCAAGTGTTTAGGTACAATAACATGTCTCATAACACACTCACGTTTAATGATTCGCTACAAAGAGTAGTATGGGCTTCAAAAATTGACAGTTATGCCGACAATAAGGATAATATGTTTGCTACTTCTGATATAAGTCAGGTTTATGCTGGTCAAGTAAAGAAAGCTATTAGAACTTGTTCTATTATTAATAGTTCGTTTGTAACCGTCAAAGATCAAATTTCAGCGTTAAGTGCTCCCACTAAAGTACGTTGGACTATGCTGACTGAAGCCGAACCAAAGTTGATTCAGAGTCAAAATGCAATTGAGCTGACAAAAAACGGTAAGAAATTGGTGTTGAAAGTTGATTCAAAAGTAAAGATTACTCTTAAAACTTGGTCGACACAATCGAAAAACGAATTTGATGCTTCAAATACAGGTACATATCTAGTAGGTCTTGAAGCTCAATTGCCTGCAAATTCAACTACCACATTGCTCGTGTCACTCACTCCTCAGAAATAGTTTTGGTGATTTTTTGATAAGATATCGAATGGCTATAATTGAGTTTATGGTCAAATCGTGTCTTATATTACAACTGAAATTTCAGGTTGAAAAATAAGAAAGCCCGCAAATCATTGATTTTGCGAGCTTTTACTCATTTTTTAATTGGTTTTTGTGGAGCTGGAGGGAGTCGAACCCTCGTCCAAACAAGGAAATAATAAGCTTTCTACATGTATATCTTCGCTTTAGTTTTCGAATGTAGGCAAGACCGAAGCCACCAACCTGCACCTTATCCTTTTTATTTTGCAGTACTTCCAAGGCTAAGTGCTGCTATCCCCGATTTATCCACATTTCCATATCAAATCGCCTCGAGGAGAGGGCATTTGGGAAATGTCTCGTTCTGGTACCTAGTACCAAAATTAAGTTTAATCTACTCTATTCGATTAAGCAGCAAGAGCGTAGTTATTTTCGCCAGTTATAAGTTTGAGATCCGAGATTTACGAGCTGCTTTCTCAACGCTCGACATGCTTACATATCAGTTCTACCTGCTGTCAAAACCAAACAGCCCCGTTTTTGTGCATTGTAATCTTTCTTTATTGCAATAAATGTATGTACAAATTCTATGCAAAAGTACTGTATTTTTAGCGATTTCCTCTAACCTAAGGCGTAAATATCATTAAATTATAGCGAAGGAGATGATGTTGTTAAATATATATAGTTCTATTCAACTATTTTTAGTAAACGATTACTCTTGTGCTCCATTGTTTTTAGCTATATCTACCCAATAACTTACCAATAATCTGGGTTCAGCACCAATGGAAATAGACAATTGTAAAGCAAGTGCCATTACTAGTACCGATGCTTTATGAAGTTCTTCGAAGGTTTGAGCATTTCCAAATGAAGCTTGCAGCTGTTCTTGGAGCAGGATAGCATGTTGTTTGCAAAACACCTCTGGTTGCAGACTGTCATGGGCTAAGTTTGGAATAATTAGATTTTCGAGCCACTTCTGATCAATTCTTTTTGCTAACTGAGCTGACGATTCATTAGCCATCAGCCGCCATTGTTGTAAAGTGGTTTTATTGTCGGATTCAGCCAATCCACTATCCAATAATAACTCAAATGCTATGTCGGCCAATAGTTGTAGCAATTCCAAATAAGCATTTTGTGCTACCTCCCATCTTTCAGTTTGCTGTTCAAAAAGATATTTATTTACGGTTAAATAAGGCAAGTTCAATACTTCATCGCATCCTTCCAAGCAAGGGAATACTTCCCCCTGATGCATATAAACCGTTTCTCCGTTTTGAATTTGCCGACCCATCGGAAAGAGCCTGCATGCAAGCGGTCGGGCAGCATGAACACTACAGCCTGTTCCATTCGTATATTGACTACAGGCGAGTTTCCCTTTGTAACCAACAGCACCATTGAACAGCAAACGCACACCACTCCATTCAGTGTACAAGTCTCTAAATTCACGGGTACTTATTTTTTTCTCGCTGGCTAAACAAGCTAATTCCCAAGGATTCAGTAATACTTTATTGCCGTGACAGCAATTTCCAGAACGCGAACAGGTAAGTGGTAATTCGTCGGAAAGTTTAAGTATAGTATTCGTCATTATTTTAATGGTGCTGATAATTCTGACTTCAATGAAAAAACCGATAAACAGTAAGATACTGTCCATCGGTTTTTATTATTATCTCAATTGACAGTCGTCAATTGTTTAGTTATTTAGCGTAACTTACTGCACGGGTTTCACGAATTACCGTGATTTTTACCTGACCCGGATAAGTCATTTCATCTTGTATTTTTTTAGCGATATCGAACGATAATAATTCTGTTTCTTTATCGTCAATTTTGTCTGCCCCAACAATAACGCGCAACTCACGTCCCGCTTGAATTGCGTATGTTTTCAACACTCCCGGATAAGATAAAGCCAACGCTTCAAGATCGTTCAATCGTTTAATATAAGCTTCTACAATTTCACGACGAGCACCAGGGCGCGCTCCAGAGATAGCATCACATACCTGAACAATAGGTGCAATAAGTGTTTCCATTTCCACTTCATCGTGGTGAGCACCTATGGCGTTGCAAATATCCGGTTTCTCTTTGTATTTTTCTGCAAGGCGCATACCAAGTATTGCGTGTGGTAATTCTGGTTCATCATCTGCCACTTTGCCAATATCGTGTAACAATCCTGCACGTTTTGCCTTCTTTGGATTTAAACCAAGTTCTGCTGCCATTGTGGCGCAAAGGTTAGCTGTTTCGCGCGAGTGTTGCAACAGATTTTGTCCATACGACGAACGGTATTTCATTTTTCCTACCAAACGAATTAATTCAGGATGTAATCCGTGGATTCCGAGGTCGATAGTGGTACGTTTCCCAATTTCTACAATCTCTTCTTCTACTTGCTTGCGTACTTTTGTAACTACTTCTTCGATACGAGCTGGGTGAATACGTCCATCGGTAACTAGTTGATGTAGCGACAAACGTGCAATTTCGCGACGAACAGGGTCGAATGCCGAAAGTACGATGGCTTCGGGAGTATCATCAACAATGATTTCTACACCTGTTGCAGCCTCCAATGCACGGATATTACGTCCTTCGCGTCCTATGATACGTCCTTTTATTTCGTCCGATTCAATGTGGAAAACCGTTACCGAATTTTCAATAGCAGTTTCTGTTGCAATGCGTTGAATACTTTGAACAACGATTTTTTTAGCTTCTTTGTTGGCTGTCATCTTAGCCTCTTCCATGATGTCGTTGATGTACGACATGGCTTCGGTTTTAGCTTCTTCTTTCAGCGCTTCTACCAATCGTTCTTTAGCTTGATCGGCCGAAAGACCTGAGATGGTTTCTAGTTGAACCTGAGCCTGATGATTCAAATGATCCAGTTCTTTTTTCTTTATTTCAAGACCGCTTTCTTTGTGCTCAAGTTGCTCTCTTTGTGCATCAACTTCGTTCACTTTTCGTTGTACATCCCCTTGTTTTTGGTTCAGTTGCATCTCTTTTTGTTGAAGTCTAATCTCTACAGCCTGAATTTTAGCGTTGCGTTCCTGAACTTGTTGCTCGTGTTCGGCTTTTAGCCCAATAAATTTTTCTTTTACTTCTATAAGTTTATTCTTCTTAAGCAATTCGGCTTCCGCTTCTGCTTCCTGAACTGCTCTTTTGTTGACAAAGCGCAGGACAATAAATGATCCTCCGGCTCCTACAACTAAGGCAATCAGTCCGATTATTATGGTTTCCATGTTCTGAATTTAAATGTATAATTAATAATTGTGTATTCTCTTTTTATTTAGTGTTGAAGCATAAAAAACGCATTGCATCGAAAAGGACAATAACTCCAATAATGAGTGGAATTAGTTGTGCTAAACAACGTAATGCGGAAATGATGAAAAAAAACGATAAGATTGATACTATTCTTTGGTGAGTAATGCTTTTAATTCATCATCCAAAGATTGTATTTTTTCGGCTAACGGTACAGTATCCTCTTTCAATTCTTGTTTGGACACTATGACAGCAATTTGAAATGCCACCATAATAAGGATTTCTTCTGAAGGTCGTTGGTTGTAAAGCTTCTGGTATTTTTCCAGATAATTTACTACCATTTTTTCGGCTTTCCGATACAACTCCTCGTCTTTACGAGCAATACTTAGTGGCATTCTAAAGCCACCAATTTGTACATTTATTGTAAAATTATCGTCTCTCATACGCTCTATTCATCCAGAAGCGCTAAACATTTGTCTATTTCCCGCACCATTTTGCTTATTTTTTGTTTCGATTCTGTTCGTTCGGCCTCTGAGCCTCCCATGTTTCTTGCAATTTGCAAATGGTCGTAATTTTTTCGGAGCTCCAAAATTTCTTGATGAGCAACCATTAAATCGGTTTGTTTTCGGTCTAACTCGGCTTTCAATTTTTTATTTTGGTCTAGCAATGACGTGTACTCCGAAATCAATTTTCGCAGTCTTTTTTCAAATGCGCTTATAAGTTCTTCGTATCGGTTTGTCATTTTTCAAAAAAATCTACACAAAAATACACTTTTGCTTTCAATTAAGGAAATGTTTTGTGTTTTTTTTAATGATTAACCTTTAAAATTGATACTTCTACCTGCCAATTTATTTTTTTTATAGCTAATGAATGAGAATGACTTGTCGAACTAGTCGGAGTACAGTAGAATGAACCCGAAATTATTTCTTATATTTTTTGTAAATAGCTATTCTTACAGGGCAATTGCAGATAATGGACTGATGACCGTATTTCATGCGATATGTACAATCGGTGTTGTTGCAGTTAACGAAGAGCAATTTGCCGCTGACACACTTCATAATTTCGATATTGAGACAATAGTTGGAACTTTCGCTCAAACAACCATGATTTTTTTCGCAATGAATAGTATTTTCTATAACTTCTACATTAATTTTAAACATAGCCCTTAGATATTCTTAGTAATTGTTAGTGTCACAGTATATTTTTTGGTTAACGCAAACATTTTGTAAACACAGAATTTTTTTTTGATAATTCTCCACTAGATTCTCCTTCGTACAGCTTAGGACTAGAATGTAGGGGATATTTCAATTTTTTAATCGATTTATTCCTGTGAATTTTTATTTTTGACAGTCCAAAATTACAACATTTACTTAACTCATACAAGTAAATGAACTGTTATTTTTTAAATACATCAAAATCCCTTTGTAGCTGCGGGTTTTAGTGAATTCATTTTGATGCATCAACTTCGTAGTAAATAAAAAAACTCTCATTTATGATCATAAAATCATAAATGAGAGTAATATATAACGATAATGGTAATATTGCTTTAGCAGTTACTGGTATTGGTTTGATGTTTTTTGCAAAACTTGCTAGTTAATGTTCTATTAATTTGGAATTGTTATTGATAGGTTATTGTGGAATAACTTTCAGATAATAAGGATTGTAACTATTTATATCCATTCTTTATTAATTATCTATTTCAGTTTCCGGGTTAAATCCAATAGCCCATTGACGATGGTGAGCGGATGAGGAGGATTGCCGGGGATATAAAGGTCTACATTGTGTTTTTTCAGAAAACTGCGGTCGATAGCGAGACTGTCGGCAAACTGTCCACCACTGATAGCATCAGTCCCCACCAGTACAATAATTTTGGGTTCGGGTATGGCATCATAACATATCTGCACTGCTTCGGCCATGTTTTTGGTAATGGGTCCGGTAATGACAATACCGTCGGCATGACGGGGCGACGCTACAAAATCAATTCCATAACGGCTAATATCGAACTGCACATTGTTGGTCGCATTTAGTTCCATTTCACAACTATTATCGCCACCTGCCGAAACTTGTCTTAGTTTCAGCGATTTTCCAAAAATGCGATGTATCTCTTTCCGCACCGTGTCTGGGTTTACCTCGATTGGTTTATCTTCGCCTTCTTTGACGATTAATCGTTCCCGTTCGTTACTTGAAATTTTGTATTCCTTGCTAAACGATATTTTCCCGGGAAAACGCATAGCGCATTCTCCACAAAACGTGCATTTGCCCAAATCGATTTGAATAGGTTGGCTCGAGATGGCATTGGTCGGACATATCTCAATCAGTTCCGATTCGTTTACTTGCTCAAGGCTTATAATGGGACGTCCTCTGAAAATACCCGGTACCTCCACTGTGGTAGGATTTGGAATATATTGTTTCCCTTGATGAAATACTATTTTGATATTTTCTAACATGAGCTTAATAAGTTGTATATTGAGAGATTATTTTGATAACATGCTAATAAATAATGGATTAATCAAAGATCGTGACCAGAGTAAGATAGATTAAAACTTTTATTACAGATCGGAAAATCTGATATTTCGTTGTTTCTCACGCATAGCGCCAGAGCCAACCAATTGTGAAATGATGGATCTTTGACTTTATAAACGAGCATACCCCCATTTTTGTCTGTCAGGGCACAATGGCAAATTTCGCCACGCCATCCTTCTACCAATGAAAGGCAAAATGAACTTGGCTTAGGATTATTGACGATGCCTGTGTTTGTTGACAGTTCAGGTACATTGGTCAGTAAAGTGCGGATATATTTTAGAGATTGTTCTACTTCTTTTCTCCGAATCTGAATGCGTGAGTACACATCACCGTGGCGTTTTAAAATCGGTTGGTGTGCTAATTCCGCGTAAAGACTAAATGGATGGGAGCTACGAATGTCCCTATTTAAATTCGTCATGCGGGCTGCCATGCCTACTGCGCCGATTTTTGTTGCATCTTCGTTCGAAACCAGACCAGTGCGTTCGAAACGGGATAATGCGCTGGATAGTCCGAATAACTTTTCTGCCATTTCATTGAACTCCGGTTCAAATACATCCAACACATGCAGTAGTCGTTCGGCCAATGCTGGAGTGAATGGAAACTGGTTGCGCCCCGGTCTGATAAGTCCTTTTGCTATTCTGTTGCCACCCCATTCTTGTAGAAAATTGATGATAGGTGTTCGCAAACGGCCAAATACGGAATTGCCCAGTTGATAAGCAATATCGTTACAAGCACCACTTAAATCGCCAACATGCACGGCTATCCGTTCCAGTTCTAATGCCAGCGTTCTTGAAAACTCAATATCATAAGGGGCTTCATAGCTGCACAAACTCTCCCAAACGTGAGCAAAGGTGACGGCATGTCCTACCACGGTATCGCCTGCAATATCTTCGGCCAGCGCGGCGCGTTGAAGTAATTTTTTATTTTTGATAAAAAGTTGCTCTACACCCCGGTGTTGATACCCCAACTGAATTTCGAGATGTAGAATTTGCTCACCATTACAAATAAATCGAAAATGACCGGGCTCGATAATTCCTGCATGTATTGGGCCAACGCCCACTTCGTGTAGCTCTTCGCTGTCGATAGCAAAGAACGGATAGTTGGCAATAGTTTGCGATTTGTCTTCACGATTATTGGCATA
>Ga0136636_10001094_pt1 | contig 15376 bp, 13 predicted proteins | sample AntDrymUQ8522106_2_FD_104653 | JGI IMG/M metagenome (GOLD analysis project Ga0136636, IMG submission 104653) | Polar desert sand microbial communities from Dry Valleys, Antarctica - metaG UQ852 (21.06) | ecosystem: Environmental > Terrestrial > Soil > Desert | place: Antarctica: Dry Valley... | reverse complement strand
GCGCGGGTAGGGGTGGGGCGGAGCCGGTGACAGGGTGACAGGGTGACAGGGTGACAGGGTGACAGGGTGTTTTTTGATCTTGTTTTAGTTGGGGAGTCTAGTATGGACCAGCGAGTACGCGTGTTGGTGGAGGAGTACGGGATGGGGCGGCTGAGTCGGCGTGGCTTTTTGGATGGGACGGCCCGGATCGTGGGCGCGGGGGCTGCCGCCTCGCTGCTTGTGGCATGTAGCGGCGATCAGCCCGATAATCTCGCCGCCTCGCCCGCTGTGGAGGGGCAGAGCCCTACAGCCGTAGGCGCAGCAGTTGAGGAACAGCTGATCGAGTACGCTGTAGAGGGCGGGGTGGCGCCAGGCTTTGTGGCGCGGCCCAGCGGCGGCGGGCCGTTCCCAGGCGTCGTCGTGATCCAGGAGTGGTGGGGGCTGGACGAGCACATCAAGGACGTGACGCGGCGGGTCGCCATGGAGGGCTTTGTGGCCCTAGCGCCCGACCTGTACAGGGGCGAGGTGGCGCGGGAGCCGAGCGACGCGCGCAGGCTGGCGATGGCCCTGGTGCGTGAGCAGGCGCTCGCCGATATTCAGGGCGCAGCCGATTACCTTGCCAGCCTGCCCACAGTGGCGCCGAAACAGATCGGCGTGATGGGCTTCTGCATGGGCGGCGCGCTCGCGATGCAGATGGCATACAAGGGCCGTGAGATCGGCGCGAGCGTGGTGTTTTATGGGGGCGGTGTGCAACCCACCGACGACGAGCTGCGCGCGATCAGCGCGCCAATCCTGGGGCTCTACGGCGAAGCCGACGGCGGTATCCCGGTGGAGCTAGTGCGTGAGTGGGGCGCGAAGCTCGCCGCCTTCGGCAAAACTGGCGAGATGGTGATCTACCCCGACGCGCCGCACGCCTTCTTCAACGATACGCGCGACTCGTTCCGCGCCGAGGCGGCCGCAGATGCCTGGCGGCGGACGATCAGCTGGTTTCGGACGCACCTGGTGTGAGTGATGCGCCGGACATTACTATCCGCAGATTACGCAGATTGCGCAGATTTCCGGTCCATTTTTTGGCCCCAGCCTGAGGTTAGGGGCAGGCGTTGGTGGGGGCGGGGTGGCCGCTGAAGATCACCTCCAGGGCGGTGCCGTCGCGGTAGAGGACGACGCGGCGGGTGCGGGTGATGGCCTGAGGCGCGTCGGCGCCAGCCACGGGCACGCAGCCGTCGACGAACGTCTGCTCGGTACTGGTGGCGATGCCGCCGTGGAGCAGGCCGAGGGCGTGCTCGTGGGCTACGGCGAGGCGGGCCGGGGCGAAGAGCCCGACGCCTGCGAGGCCGATGCAGCCGGCGAGAAGCAAGCAGAGCACGGTGATGAGGCCGACGCCGCCTAGACTGTGCCCTGGCTTGATCACCACTGCGCCGCCAGGGAGCCGCTTGCTGGTCACCATACTGAATGTCCTGTTGGGTGAGAATGTACCGGAGGGCGCCCACGCGGGGCGCCCCGACGCAATCCATTACTTTATTTTAGGAGGGCGCCCACGCGGGGCGCCCCGACGCAATCCATTACTTTATTTTAGGAGGGCGCCCACGCGGGGCGCCCCGACGGGTTTCCTCTATTTTAAGCTCGTGGGGGGGCGCGTCTATGTGACGATGGTCCCCTGAGCAGCTTCTACATACTAAGCCGGATCGTCGGGCGTGAGCTCGACGAGGGCGGCGCCGCCGCTGACGCTGGCGCCCTGGGCGAAAGGCAGCCGACGCACGCTGCCATTGTAGGGCGCGAGCACGGTGTGCTCCATTTTCATGGCTTCGAGGACGGCGAGGGGCTGGCCTGCGCGCACGGCCTCGCCCTCACGCACGAGCAGGCGCACCAGCGTGCCGGGCATGGGCGCCGCAAGGCTGGCCGCAGCGTCGGCGCCGCCCGTGCGGGTGGCGCTGTCCGCGCTGAGCGGCGCGGGCCGCGCCAGCCGGTAGGCGGCGCCGCGCCAGGCCACCAGCAGGTCGCCGGTGGCGCTGTCGTGGGCGAGGCGGAAGCGCATCAGGGCAGGGACGGTGGACGGTGGACGGTGGACGGTGGCGGGCTGCGACGGTGGACGTTGGGCGGTGGACGGTGCCGGAGGGGCGGGCAGGAGTTCGAGCGTCAGCTCGGTGGGGCCGGTGGCGACGACGCGCAGGTGCAGCTCGTGGTTGGCGACGGTGATGAGCCAGCCGTCGGGGGTGGGGCGCGCCGTGAGGCGGTGGGTTTCCTCCCGTGAGACGAGGCGAAGCGGGATTGCGCCGCCGCTCTGGCGCCAGAGGGCCTCAAAGGGGTTACTGCTCGGCACCCCCCGCATGCTGTCTGGGCTGAGCTGCCAGATCGCGGCTGCGGCGAGAAGCTCGGGCGGCGTGGAGCTGGGCGGGGCGGCGTCGAGCTGGTGGTCGAGCAGGAAGCCGGTGTGAGTGTCGCCGGCGGCGTAGGCGGGGTGGGCGGCGATGGCGCGCAGCAGCGGCAGGTTGGTGGTGAGGCCGAGCACGGCGAAGTCGTCGAGGGCGCGGCGCAGGCGCTCCACGGCGGCCGCGCGCGTCTCGGCGTAGACGATCAGCTTGGCGAGCATGGGGTCGTAGTGAACCGTCACCTCGTCGCCGGTAACGAGGCCGGAGTCGACGCGCACGCCGGGGCCATGGGGCGGGTCGAAGAGCGCGAGGCGGCCGATGGCGGGCAGGAATGTGACGGGGTCCTCGGCGTAGAGGCGGGCCTCGATGGCGTGGCCGCGCAGGCTGACGTCGGCCTGGGTGAAGGGTAAACGTGCGCCGGCGGCGATGGCGATCTGCCAGCGGACGAGGTCGAGGCCAGCGACGAGCTCGGTGACGGGGTGCTCGACCTGGAGGCGGGTGTTCATCTCCAGGAAGAAATACTGGCCGGCGGGGTCGAGCACAAACTCGACGGTGCCAGCGCTGACGTAGCCAGCGGCCTGGGCGGCGCGCACGGCGGCGGCGCCCATCTCGGCGCGCAGCTCTGGGCTCAGCGCAGGCGAGGGCGACTCCTCCAGGATCTTCTGGTGGCGGCGCTGGATGGAGCACTCGCGCTCGCCGAGGTGGATGGTCGTACCGTGGCTGTCGGCGAGGATCTGGATCTCGACGTGGCGCGGGCGGAGGATGCGGCGCTCCAGCAGCATAATGTCGTCGCCGAAGGCAGCGCGGGCCTCGCGGCGGGCGCCGGCAAGGGCGTCGAGAAACTCGGCGGGGGCGAGGACGGCGCGCATGCCCTTGCCGCCGCCGCCGGCGCTGGCCTTGATCAGCAGGGGGTAGCCGACGCGCTCGGCCTCGGCGAGCAGGCGGGCGTCGGACTGGTCGGGGCCATCGTAGCCGGGGACGACGGGGACGCCGGCGGCCTGGGCGAGCTGGCGGGCGCCGATCTTGCCGCCCATGGCGTCGATGGCTTCTGGGGGCGGGCCGATGAAGACGAGGTCGGCGGCCTGGCAGGCGCGGGCGAAGGCGGCGTTCTCGGAGAGGAAGCCGTAGCCGGGGTGGATGGCCTGGGCGTCGAGGGCGTGGGCGGCGGCGATGATCGCGTCGGCGCGCAGGTAGCTCTGGGCGGCGGGGGCGGGGCCGACGCACAGGGCGGCGTCGGCGAGGCGCACGTGGAGCGCGGCGGCGTCGGGCTCAGAGAAGACAGCCACGGGGCTGATGGCGAGCTCGCGGCAGGCGCGGATGATGCGCACGGCGATCTCGCCGCGGTTGGCGATCAGGATGCGCTTGAACATAGCGGCAGGCTTTGTCCGCAGATTACGCAGATTAGGCAGATGAGCGCGCCATCGGGCGGCTGGGCGTGGGCGGCACGGAAATGGACCGGTAATCTGCGTAATCTGCGTAATCTGCGGATAAGTTAAGTTAAGTGCGGGCGATAGCTACTTCAGCTTGGGGATAACGTGCTCGCCGTAGGCTTTGATCCACGCGGCCTGGTTGCGGCCCACATTGTGGACGTAGATCTGGTTGAAGCCGAGGTCGATGAAGCCCTGGAGGTGAGCGCGGTGGGCGTCGAGGTCGGGCGTGATCAGCACGCGGCCCTTGAAGTGCTCGGGGCGGACGAGCTTGGCCATCGCGGCGAAATCCTCGGGGGCGCGCACGTCCTGCTTGGGGAAGTTCATGCCGCCGTTGGGCCACTCGACTAAGGCGCTCTGCATGGCCTCCTGCTCGCTCTCGGCCCAGGAGACGTGGAGCTGGAGCAGCTTGGGCATGGTTGAGGGGTCTTTGCCAGCCTCTTTCGCACCGGCGTCGAAGTTGGCGAGGATGGCGCGCAGCTTGTCGGGGGCGGCGCCAGGGGTGATCAGGCCGTCGCAGGTTTTGCCGGCCCACTTGAGCGTCTGGGGGCCAGTGGCGGCGATGTAGACGGGCACCGGCTGCTCGGGGCGGGTCCAGAGCTTGACCTTGTTCATCTTGAAATACGTACCGCGATAGCGCAGCTCCTTGCCGGAGAGCAGGCCCTGGATAATCTCGGTGGCCTCCTGGAGCATCTCGAAGCGCACGAGCGGCTCGGGCCACTCGCCGCCGACGACATTCTCGTTGAGCAGCTCGCCGCTGCCGAGGCCGAGCCAGAAGCGGCCGGGGAACATGGCGCCGAGGGTGGCGGCGGCGTGGGCGATCACGGAGGGGTGGGTGCGAAAGCTGGGGCAGGTGACGCCGGGGCCGAAGTCGCCCTTGGTGGCCATGCCGAGGGCGCCCATCCAGCTGTAGGCGTATGCGTTATGGCCCTGGGCGGGCACCCAAGGCTGAAAGTGGTCGGCGGCCATAATACCCTGGAAGCCGTGCTGCTCGGAGAGTGTGGCGTGCTCGATCAGCTCGCTGGGGTGAAACTGCTCCAGGGCGGCGGAGAGTCCAATCTGTACCACGCGTCATTTCCTTTCCTATCGGCTTGTACAGGGTAGTATACACCGTGGTGGGAGGCGATGGCCGCGAACCGTTTGGACCGCGAACCGCGCGAACGCGTGCGAACGGCGCGACCGCGAACCGTTTGGACCGCGAACCGCGCGAACGCGTGCGAACGGCACGAACGCGAACCGTTTGGACCGCGAACCGCACGAACGCGTGCGAACGGCGCGAACGCCCCACGCGCATGGCCGGTTTCGCGGTGGTTCGCAACCGTTCGCGGCTTCGTGATCCAAAGGGCTGATGGATCATCCCTCGCATTTTTGCAGCTCGCTGAGGTAGGCGTCTAGCTGATCGAGGCGCTCTTGCCAGAGCTGCGCGAATGGTGCGACCCACTCGTGAATGGGCCTGAGGCCCTCGCTGTTGAGCCGGTAGAGTCGCTGCTGCCCCGCGCCACGCACGCTGACCAGGCCGACCTGCCTCAAGACGCGCAGGTGCTTGGAGGCCTGCGGCTGCTTGAGGCCGAGCGACTCGGCGGTGTCGTTCACGGAGCGCTCGCCCTGCGCGAGCAGCGTGAGGATGGCGCGGCGCTGCGGCTCCGCGACTGCGTTGAAGACGTCTGAGGTTGTTGCGAGGCGTGCCATACTTATATTATATGCCTATATGGGAATATGTGAAGGCTGGCAAAGGGCGCCCACGAGGGGCGCCCAGACGGGCGCCCCTCCTACGTGAGCGCGGCGGCGATCTCGGCGAGAATGGCGTGCTCTTTGGGGCTCACCTGCTCGCCGCCGATGCCGAAGAAGCCGCCCTCGGCGGCGGCGCCCGCCACGGCCTGCGCGAGCTCCAGCAGCCAGGCCCGCAGCTCGTTTGCGAGGGCGGGGGGCGCTTTGAGCGTAAGCAGCGCGTTTGCGGCGCGCAGGGCGGCCACGGCGGTTGCGGGGTCGCTCCCCAGCGCCATAATATCCACCTGCTCGATCGCGGCGTCCTCGGGCTTTTTGCCGGTAAACGCCTCGAAGCGTCCTTTGAGGGTAATCAGCAGGGCGGCGATAAGCGGGTTGGCGCGCCGGGTCTCGGCGGCCTGCTCGAAGCTCTTCACGGCGGACGCGATCTCCTGAGAGATGCCCAGAGGGCCGTTGGGGCTCGCCCCGATCACCGCCGCGATCACTGCCACTGGTGCGCCAACCAGCGTCGCCCACTCCGCATCGGTGTAGTCGTCTCGCTCGCTCATAGATTTCCTCCCCGTGTGTATGCTGCGGCCCAGCCCAGGCGCAGCAGCTTGACCCAGAGCCAGCCGAGCACGGCCGCCTGTTGTAGGATCGGGGCGGCCCAGCCCACGCGGCCGCCGAGCGCGCCGTAGGCCGCAGCGATCGCGGCGTGCAGCAGCAGGCCGAGGACCGCAAGCGCCAGTACGCCAAGGGGCTGCCGAATGATGGAGCGTGCCCCGGCGCCCAGGGCTGCCAGTGGGCTGGCCCTGCCGTTGGCTACGGCGGCGGCGCGCGCGTACTCGCCCCACAGGCCAACCAGCTGGAGCAGCCCGAGGGCGGTGAGCGTTGCGGCGGTGAGGCCGCCTACCATGCCCACCAGGATTGCCGCACCGATGGCGAGGGCGGCCAGCAGCAGCAGCAGCGCCCCCAGCCCCGTGAAGCCCCAGAAGAAGCGCCGGCAGCCGGGCCAGAACGCGCCGCCCGCCCAGGCGCTCAGGATGCCGCCGCTGAACAGATTGTAGGCCGCCGCGTAGGCCAGCACGGCGCCAAGCGTGAGCAGCGACCAGAGCAGGGCCACCGGCGTAACGGCGCTTGCGTCGGCGATGAAGAGCATGGCCAGGGCGTCATTCGTGCCGGCGGCGAGGTCGTCGAGCAACGGCCCGGTGCCGCCCGCCAGGGCTGCCGGCCAGGCCTGGAGCAGGCCGAGCAGCAGTGCGGCGAGGTAGAGCGGCAGCGCCAGCCGCAGCTGCGCCGCACGCAGCAGGCCGCCCTGCAAAGCCTGAAGGAAACTACGCATGCGCTCTTACCCGAAGAGCCCGAGGCTCTGGATGATCAGCTGGGTCCAGAAGGCGAGGCGGGCGGCGAACCCGGCCTGTGGCAGCAGGCGCAGCTCGGCGTAGGCGCCGTTGTCGCGCCGGTCGAGCTCGGCGTACAGCTTGTGCTCGGGGTCTACCACCACGGCGCGCACGGGGTCGCCGGCGGGGAAGCTGAGCTCCAGAGGCGCGGCGCCGCCGTCGTGCGCAAGCAGCTGCGTGCGGCCGCTGGCGAAGCGCACCAGCACCTCGGCGGGCACGGGGATGGCGCCGCTGCGCTCCACGCGCACGCTGCTGCCGTCGGGGCCGTTGACGATGGGCGTGGCGCGGTAGCCGATCACGCCGGTGCCGCCGATGTAGTCGTCGAAGAACCAGCCAAGCTCGCCGAGCTCGGCCTCCATGGCGGCGCGGAAGTCGGCGGCGGTGGGGTGGCGGAAGCGCCACTCAGCGAGGTACGCGGCCATGGCAGCGCGGAAGCGCTCGGTGCCCACCACGCGCTCCAGCGTGAGCAGGCCCACCGCCGGCTTGCTGTAGACGGCAATCGCGTACTCGCTGTCGTACTCCCAAGCGGGGAGATCGGAGCGCACGCCGGGGCCAGCCGCGTAGCTGGCGAGATCGTACACGGGGGCGCTGATGGCGCCAAAGCCGAGCTCGCGGCCGGACTCCAGCTGGTAGCGTATGCCGCTGTACTCGGTCAGGCCCTCGTCGAGCCATGGCTCGCGGCCCTCGTTGGTGGCGGTCTGCATGGGCCACCACTGGTGGGCGATCTCGTGGGCGACGACTAGTTCGAGGAAGCCGGCGTCGGGCTCGGCGCCGAGGGTGCCGCCAGTGATCAGGGTGGGGTACTCCATGCCGCCCGCGCCGCCCGCGCTGGCTGGAACGTCGATCAGGGTGAGGCGCGGGTGCGGGTACGCGCCGAACCACGCGCTGTAGGCGGCGAGGGCGCCCACGGCCACGTCCAGGTAGCGCGCGGCCGCGCCGCCCTCACGGGGAAGGTCGTAGAGCACAATCTCGGTGGGGCCGGACTGCGCCGTATGCGTCACGAAGTCGGGCGAGGCGGCGAAGGCGAAGTCGGTGACGCCCTCGGCCAGGAAAGGCCAGATGCGCGCTGCGCCGACTGTCCTCGGCCCAGCAGATGGGACACCCACACCGGCCACCACATACTCGGCGGGGGCCGTGATCTCCAGCTCGTAGCGCCCGAAGTCGTGGAAGAACTCGCTGTTGGCGTGCCATGGCTCGGTGTCCCAGCGGCCATCGTGGTAGACGGCCATTTTGGGGTACCACTGGCCGACCATGAAGAAGCTGTCGTCGCGGCCGCCGTAGCCGGTGCGCGCGAAGACGCGCGGCAGCAGGCTCTCCCAGGCTACATCTAGCTCGATCAGCGCGCCGGGGGCGAGCGGCGTGGGCAGGGGCACGCGCAGCAGCGTGTCGGTGAGCGTGCTGGAGGCCAGGAGATCGGGGCCACCGCGCAGGGCGAGGCGGCTGAGCGTGATGTCGCCACGGCTGTCGGCGGAGTCGAAGCCGCGATGCGCGCCGCCAGACTCGCGCAGCCAAAGGCTGTCGGGGGTGCTGAAAGCCTTGAGATAGAGGCGGATCCAGAGCTCGCGCAGGGTGTCGGGCGAGGGGTTGCGGTAGGCGATCAGGCCCTCGCCGCGCACCGTCTTGGCGGCGGGGTCGAGCGTGACGCGCAGCGTGTAGGAGGCGACATCGGGCGGTGTGGCGGCGCGCGGCGGTGGGGCCGAGCGCGGCGGCGGCGCGGCGGCGAGCAGGAGCGGGGCGAGCAGGATGCTGAGGAGGATCAGCAGATAATTGTGGCGCATAGCAGTTTTGTAGGAGTCAGCACTCAGCACTATCATAGCGCAGATTAGGCTGCGCCACCGCGCGAACTGGGCGCTGCACGGGCGCAATGCTCTAACACACCTGTGCGTATCAGCCAACAGGCCCATGCAAAGAGTCTCATTGTTCGCTATAATGAGGGCAGCCATATAGTCAGCAGCCAGAGGGCAGAGCGCCGCAACGCAGCGGCCGACGGTCGTCTGCTGCTGGCTATATGCATGAATCCGCAGAGCAAACACCGGAAATAGTATGTCGTTTCGCGTAGAGGCGCCCTACAAGCCAAGTGGCGATCAGCCCCAGGCGATCGAGAAGCTCGTGCAGGGGCTTAAGAACGGCTACCGTCAGCAGACGCTGCTGGGGGCTACTGGCACCGGAAAAACCGCCGTCATGTCCTGGGTCTTCGAGCAGACGAAGCGCCCAACGCTCGTGATGGCCCATAACAAGACGCTGGTCTCGCAGCTGTGGGCGGAGTTTCGCGACTTCCTGCCCGACGCTGCGGTAGAGATGTTCATCTCCTACTACGACGAGTACACGCCCGAGGCGTACGTGCCGTCGAAGGATCTCTACATCGAGAAAGAGGCCTCGATCAATGAGGAGATCGACCGGCTGCGCCACGCGGCAACCCAGGCGCTGTTTACGCGCCAGGACGTGCTGATCGTCGCGTCGGTCTCGGCGATCTACGGCCTCGGCTCGCCCCACGACTACGGCCAGGTGGTGATCCCGATTCGCCAGGGCGAGATCCGCAACCGCGACAAGCTGCTGCGCCAGCTGATCGACCTGCAGTTCCAGCGCAACGATATTGACTTCCATCGCGGCACCTTCCGCGTGCGCGGCGACACGCTCGACGTGATGCCCGCCAACAGCGAGACGGCGCTGCGCGTGGAGTTCTGGGGCGACGAGATCGAGAAGATCAGCGAGTTCGACCCGCTCACCGGCGAGCTGCTGCTCACCCGCGTGAGCGTGGACATCTACCCCGCGAAGCATTTTGTTGCCACCAAGGAGAAGCTCGCCGTCGCCGTGAGCGGCATCCAGGACGAGTTGGGCGAGCGGCTGCGCGAGCTGGAGAGCGGCGGCAAGCTGCTGGAGGCGGCCCGGCTGAAGCAGCGCACCATGTACGATCTGGAGATGCTCTCCGAAGTGGGCTACTGCTCTGGGATCGAGAACTACTCGCGCCACATGGACGGTCGCTCGCCTGGGCAGACGCCCTGGACGCTGATCGACTACTTTCCCGACGACTTCCTGCTCTTCGTAGACGAGAGTCACATCACGCTGCCGCAGATACGCGGCATGTCGCTTGGCGACCGTCAGCGCAAGGGCACGCTGGTGGACTACGGCTTCCGGCTGCCCTCGGCGGTGGATAACCGCCCGCTCCAGTTCGACGAGTTCGAGCAGCATATCTACCAGGCGATCTACGTCTCGGCCACGCCGGGGCCATTCGAGCGGCAGCACTCCGAGCAGATCGTCGAGCAGATCATCCGGCCCACCGGCCTGCTCGACCCGGTGATCCTTGTGCGGCCCTCGAAGGGCCAGGTGGACGACCTGATCGGCGAGGTGCGCACGCGTGTCGCCAAAGGGCAGCGCACGCTTGTGACCACGCTCACCAAGCGCATGTCGGAGGATCTGTCCGACTACCTCAAGGAGATGGGCATCCGCACGATGTATCTGCACGCCGACATCGACACGCTGGAGCGGGTCGAGATCCTGCGCGATCTGCGGCTCGGGGTGTATGATGTGGTGGTGGGTATCAACCTGCTGCGCGAGGGCCTAGACCTGCCGGAGGTAAGCCTGGTGGCCATCCTGGACGCCGACAAAGAGGGCTACCTGCGCTCGGAGACCTCGCTGATCCAGACGACGGGCCGGGCCGCGCGCCACCTGGAGGGCCAGGTGATTATGTACGCAGACCATATGACGGCCTCCATGGACGCGGCGATCAAAGAGACCCAGCGCCGCCGCGACATCCAGCTGGCCCACAACATGCGCAACAATATCACGCCGGTGGGCATCTCAAAGGGTGTGCGCGATCTCACCGACCGTATCAAGCGCATGGCCGAGGAGCGCGGCGAGTACAAGCTGGACGGCAAACATGTGGCCCAGCCTGTGCTCAGCGAGATCCCGCGTGACGAGATTCACAAGCTGATCAAGGATCTTGAGAAGCAGATGAAGCAGTCCGCCAAAGATCTCCAGTTCGAGAAGGCCGCCAGCCTGCGCGACCAAGTGGTAGAGCTGCGCAAGACGCTCGCGCTCGACAAGTAATGCAAAATGCAAAATGCAAAATGCAAAAGTAATCCGTTTACGGCACTCTCAAGGGAGTATGGAATGTAAAATGCAACAGTGAGCCACAAGTAGCGCACCATTTTGCATTTTGCATTTTGCATTAGTTATGGCAGTCCAGGTCTGGATCGGCGAGAAGCCAGAACACCCCACCGAGCGACGCGCGATCGTCTCGCTTGCCCACGGCCTGGACAAGCTGGACGGGCTCTACCTGATCCTGGCCAACTTCAGCGTGGGCGGGCGCACAGTAGATCTGGTGATCATCAAGCACGACGCGATCTTCATCGTGGAGCTGAAGCACTGCGACGGGCGCGTGATCGGCAGCGTGAACGGGCCGTGGTTTGTGGAAGGGCGCAACGGTGAGCGCAAGCGGCTGAACCCCGGCCGCAAGAACCCGTACAATCAGGTCATCTCGTACTTCCACGCGCTCACCAACTTCCTCAACGAGCACCGGCGCGCGTTCCTCTCGGCGCAGAAGGCCAACGATATCGACTTCCGCACCTGCAAGCGCGTGGTCGTGATCGCGCCAACCATGCAGGAGGGCTCCGAGATCGAGCTGGACTGGAAGGTCGAGCTGAAGGGCATGGACGAGCTGCCCGCCTACCTGATCACGGAGCGCTCGTCGGAGATCGAGCTGACCGACGAGGAGATGCTGGCGATCCCGGAGCTGCTGCACTGCACGCCGTGGCACGAGATCAACACCGTGATCCGGGGCGTGATCCCGAATACGACAGCGGCGACCGAGCAGGCAAGCGAGGTGGATACGGCCCTGGACGAGACCGCGCTTGCGGACGCTGCCGAGGCGGCGCCGGCACTAGCGGCGCCAAATGCGCCCATTCTGCCCGACGAGCCAGTTCTCGCCCTCCCCGCGCCCGCCTCCCAGCCCACCTTCTGGATGCGCGCCCTGCGCACCCTGGGCACTACCACGGGCCGGGTCGCTGTGGCGCTCGCAGCGCTCACGGGGCTGCTGCTTGTGGCGCTGCTGCTGCGCCCCACACGCATCGTGCCCTCCGCCGACTCGCCCCCGGCGCCGCTCGCCGACGTTACCGGGGTGCCAGCGGGCGGGGCAGTAGGCGCCGCAGCCTCGGCCACAGCCAGCAACTGCCTCTGGTCTGGCTACCAACTAGTAGGCAAGCGCTACGACCAGGCGAGTCGCAGCTGGCTGAGCATCGCGGAGGGCGGCAGCGCCACCGCCGTTGTGCCGGAAGTTGTCGTGGCGCTCGAGCAGGTCTCCACCTGTAGCGACGAGATCCGGCTGACCTGGAGCGTGCAGAACAACTCAGACCGGGCGGTGGAGTTCCCGCTGCGCAGCGACAACATCCGCGTGAGCGACAGCCTGGGCAACGAGTACCAGATCGACGACGACGCCTCATCGCCGCAGGCGGTGCGGGTGGAGCCGGGCGGCCAGGAGCGCGGCACGGCTGTGTCCGGGCGCCCGGTGAGCCGCAGCGCCACGACGCTGCTGGTGCGCCTCAAAGATCAGCCCTTCGGTGAGGCGAGCTTCCTGGTGGCGCTTGGGCCGTGAGCCGTCTGGACCACGAATGGCGCGAAGGGGAACGAACGGCGCGAACATGCCAGCGCGCCGACGTGGCCGGGTTCGCGGTGGTTCGCCGCCTTTCGCGGTTTCGTGATCCAAAGGGCTCGGGCTGACTACCCACCGTATCATCGTTGCAGCTCCGCAACCCGCGCGCGAAACGCCTCCGAGACAGGCACGCTGTGGCCGGCCTTGTAGTCGTAGGCCACCAGGACAGTGCGGCCGGTGGCGAGCAGGGCTGCGTCGCTGGCGCGCGCTATAGCGTACTCCATCACGAAGCTCTTGGTGCCAAACGAGCTGACGCGCACGCCGACGGCCAGGCGGTCGCTGAAGAAGGCTGGCGCCCGGAAGCTGATCGTCGACTCGGCGAGGATCATGGCCAGCTGATCAAGCGCCTCCCCCGTGAGCAGCTGGTAGTAGGCGATGCGCGCCGACTCCAGATAGGTGGCGTAGACCGCGTTATTCACATGGCCGAGGGCGTCGAGGTCGCGGAAGCGCACCTGCTCCCAGAAGACAAACGGGTAGTCGGCCACGGGCGCTGGTACGCTGGTCATGGGGGCTCCTGGTACTTGTGCAACGGTGTCAACAACGTGTGGTAAAATAGCGGGCGTTCGGATCAGCACGAAGGTGAGCCAATGGCCGAGAGCAAGGGCACGATCTTTATCATGGACGATGATCTGGCGTTGCAGACCGTGCTCGAGTACGCGCTGCGCGGCGCTGGCTACGACGTGGTGCTTGCGCCTGACGGGCAAGAGGGCATGCGGCTGCTAGAGAACCTCGTGCCGAGCCTGGTGATCAGCGACATTATGATGCCAAACACGGACGGCGTCGAGGTATTCCAGAAGATCAAAGAGCGCCTACAGGACAGTGGCATCCCAATTATTATTATGACCGCGCTAAATCGCAAGCCCTGGTTCGCAGATCTCGAGGCTGAGGGCGCGGTGATCTTGCAGAAGCCCTTCGAGATAGACAGGCTGATCGACATGATCAACGTGACGCTGCTGTAGCGCGGTGGGTGATAAGCAGTAGGCGGTGCAGCGCGTTGCCCGAACCGCCCACTGCCAACCGCCTCCCTGCTACTGCTCGCTCATGTTCCAGCGCAGATAGGCCTCGATAAAGCCGTCGATCTGGCCATCGAGCACAGCCTGCACATTGCTCGTCTCGTACTCGGTGCGATGATCCTTCACTAGGGTGGAGGGGTGCAGGTAATAGGTGCGCATCTGGCTGCCGAAGGCGGCGTCGCGGTAGGCGCCGCGCAGGCGAGCGCGCTCCTCAACCTGGCGTTGCAGCTCCCGTTCTAGCAGGCGCCCTCGCAGCACGCGCAGGGCCGTCTCGCGGTTCTGAAGCTGCGAGCGCTCGTTCTGGCAGGTGACGACCAGGCCTGAGGGCAGATGAGTAATGCGCACCGCCGAGTCGGTAGTATTCACGCCCTGGCCGCCGTTGCCACCGGCACGAAACACATCCATACGAATATCCTCGGGGCGGATCACCACCTCTGGGGCGTCGTCCACCTCGGGCAGCACATCGATGCGGGCGAACGACGTCTGGCGAGTGTGGGCGGCGTTGAAAGGTGAGAGGCGAATGAGGCGATGGACACCAGCCTCGGCGCGGGCGTTGCCGTAGGCGTACTCGCCGCGTACCTCCAGCGTGGCGCTCTTAATACCGGCCTCATCGCCATCGCTCTGATCCACGAGCTGCACAGTAAAACCGCGCGCCTCGGCCCAGCGCGTATACATACGCAGCAGTATCTCGGCCCAGTCCTGGGCGTCGGTGCCGCCCATACCCGCCTGGATGGAGATGAAGGTATTGCGATCATCGTAGCGACCGCCGAGCAGCAGGCCAAGCTCGTGGCGCTCGAGGTCGGAGCGCGCCGTGCGCAGCTCCGCCTGGAGCTCATCGTGCAGCGACGCATCGCCCTCGGCAGAGGCGAGATCGAGCAGCTCGGCCACACTGGTGAGCCGGCCCTCTAGTGTGGCCCACTGCTCCAGCTCGGCCTTAAGGCGGGTGAGGCGCTGCATGATCCCCTGGGCCTCGCGCGGGTCATCCCAGAGTGTGGGGCTGGCGGCCTGCTGATCAAGCTCGTCTACCTGAGCCTGCTTCCCGACCAAGTCAAAGATGCCCCCGGAGCAACGCGAAGCGCTCGCGCAGGGTGGCCAGTTCGCTGTAGAGATCTTGCATACGCTGCTTGCTCCTGAGTAGGCCATCGGTTCCAGAGGCTCATGGTACCACAAGTTACCCAGACCCGTAGCGCTCCGCACCTGAGCGTGCCGTCACGAGGAGCGTTGCCAGCAGCATCTTCAGCCCTGTGCTTGCTCGCAGATCCGCCGCGCTGCGGCCCAGCCGCTCTCGATCGCCAGATTCACGCGGCCCTGACCCGCCTCCATATCGCCGGCCACAAAGAGTCCGGCCACGCCTGCCGTCGCTGCCGGGCCGCAGGGCGCGTCGCAGAGCGCGTAGCGCCAGCGGTGGGCGTCGGCCCAGAGCGGCGCGCCAAGCTCATCGCCAAGCAGCGCCTGCACCAGGCCGTGAACCTCCTTTACAGGCGCGGGCAGCGGCGCACCTTGCCCATACGTACCCTTCGGCAGCGCGTCCCAGTGCGCCTCGCTCCAGCCCGGCGCCATCTGGGCCAGCAGCAGGCCCACGCCCGCTGGGGCGCGCTCGGGCTTGGCGTGCTCGCAGGCCAGCCACGCGATCGGGTGGCCCCGGTCGCTGTTCACGGCGGCGTACCAGGGCAGCTCGGGCCGCCGCGCGTAGGCCAGCGCCACAGAGAGGCAAGGGCGGTAAGCGGCGGGCGCCAGCGCGGCGAGCAGCGCGTCACGGGTTGCGGCCTCGATGGCGCTGGCCCCCAGGATGGCGGCGCTCTGCGGCGCGGGCGCGGTGAGCAGCACGGCGGCGAAG
>Ga0136636_10001093_pt1 | contig 15383 bp, 7 predicted proteins | sample AntDrymUQ8522106_2_FD_104653 | JGI IMG/M metagenome (GOLD analysis project Ga0136636, IMG submission 104653) | Polar desert sand microbial communities from Dry Valleys, Antarctica - metaG UQ852 (21.06) | ecosystem: Environmental > Terrestrial > Soil > Desert | place: Antarctica: Dry Valley... | reverse complement strand
AGTGTTCCCGATTGATACAATAAAAAGGTAGGTTTCTTATCAATCAAACCATTTGTGAATAATGGGACCATAGCAATTGCTCTGGGAATACTCGACAAACAGCAAGTTATATCGCATTTGTGGGGTTTTATACCCATAATTGGTGTGAAATAACTGACACAGCCAGAGTGTGGATTTTCTGCACCTGTAGCAGCATTGAAGGCTGTTCGTTCCAGTTCGTTCACATATTTCACATCTCCAGTAACGCTCAATAGCTGATAATTGAATTGCATCCAAGTGGTGGTAATACAACCTTCGCCCATGTGGTCGTCTATACTGGCAGGTAAATCATGGTCGTCTTGAAACACTTCATACGATCCAGATGCTCCAGAAATATACAATCGGTTGGTAACAATATCTTGCCAAGCCGTTTGCATAAGACTCAATAAATCTTTGTCGCCAGTTACCTTGCTCAATTTTATAATTCCTACCAAGTTCGATAGCATTTCATACGCTTTTGCATTGGCAACCTTATCAACACGACCAGTTGCACGCAAAGTAGAAATGATTCTTGGACCATTTGGTTGGTCGTAAGTTTGAAGAATGTATTTGCTAAAATCAAGGTATTTTTGGTCGCCTGTTAGTTGATACAAATCAACCATTGGGTCTAGAATGCTTGTGGCAGCCATCCCAACGTGTGTGCCGGATTTTATCAAATCTAACTGTCCTGCGTTTGTTCCAAAAGTCTTGCAAATCAAATCACCAATGCGTTTACAAGCTGTTAGTGCAGGTTCGTAACCCGAAGTGTGGTAGTAATTCATCAATCCCACTAAATTGTATTTGTGCGACCATACATCCCAGCTTGTCCAGTGTTTATCAAGAGCATAAGTTCCAAGGTATCCATCTTCTTTTTGACTTGCAATTACGTTTTGAGCTACTTTGTCAATTAGCAGTTTCAATTCTGCATTTGGCTGATAATTGTAAGAATTACAGGCTGCATCTAAAAATTTTCCGGCATGTTCACCAATCCATGAATGTACACCAGGTTGATTTAGATATCCACCAATAAGCGCATCCATATCCACATTTTGTAGTCGGGCAGAGGTATTTATTTGCATACGATCTCCCATCCAACCTTTGATAACCTGATTGTGCCACGGCAAAGAGACGAATTTTGCAGTAACGTCACTTTTTAATCTGTCCGTTTGTGGTTTATAGGCAATGGTGTCGGTACCTACAAACATATTCCACTCTTTTTTAAGTTGATATGCCGGAATAATTAATTCGCAATTAGCTTTGATAAATACTTTTTGATTTGGATATGTAAATTCTACATTATTTAATCCAGGTTTTAATGACAAATTAATGGTTTCTTCTTTCAATACCTTACGGTCAAAATTCCTATAAGTTAGTTTAGCAACCGCAGCTACATCTTTTTCCGAAATATTGCGTATAAAACAAGTTTTATCTTTTCCTATTTGATTCTCAAAAAAGAACAATAAGCTTGATGTCGATGCAGCAAAATAGGGATAATTATTCATGCTACCTGACCCTTCATAATAACGAATACGCAATGAAATTGAATTTGACTCGTTCCACTTTAGTAAATTTGATTTCAATGGAATTTCAACTAAGCCATCTTTTACAACTGAATTTTGTTTTACATATTCGCCATTTATATAACAATCGGGCATACCTACTCCTTTGAAAAAGATTGAAATAGAACCGTTTGTCTTCAACAAGTCTTTAACGGACTCATTAATAACAAGTTTTTTTCTGAGCCAAAAATAGGATGCTGTGCCATTGATTTTCGATTTTCTTGTATTTGAAAATTTAAACTGGCTCAATTCATCATACGATTTCCAACCACTATCATCAAAATCTACGTTTTTATAAGCAGGATTATCCGGCACCTCAGCAACTCCAGTTAAAATTTCGGCTGATATTCTTTTGCCTTCTTTGGAACTGCCATCAAAAGCCTGCAATCCTTTCCAAGCTCCATCGAGCACGAGTTTTTGTGCAAATAATTGTCCAAATGCTATGCTGCATACCAGGACTAAAAGTGTTTTTTTCATTGCGTATAATTAATTTTAATTGTTCAAATCTTGTTTAGTTGGAATGGAAGGTTGAGCACCTTTTTTGGTGACAGAAATTGCTGCCGCTTTGTTCGCATTCTTTAGTGCTTCTACAAAATCAACATTGTCGGTCAATGCAGAAACGAAATAGCCATTAAAAACATCGCCGGCAGCTGTAGTATCAACTGCATCAACTTTGATGGACGATACATAACCCGACTCACCCGATTTCAATAAATAATAAACACCTTTCGAGCCCAATGTAATCACAACCGCTTCGCCCACTTTATTCATCAGCAATTGAGCAGCTTGCTCAATCGACTGATTATCTGTCAAAACAACACCTGTAATTAACTCGGTTTCAGTTTCATTTGGTGTAATAATATCTACATTTTGTAACAATTCGTCCGACAGTTTTTGAGCTGGTGCAGGATTCAAAATTGTTTTTACACCAGCACTTTTAGCTAACTGTAAAGAATAAGCCACTACATCTATCGGAGTTTCCAATTGAAGAAGTACAGCATCCGCTTGTGTTATTGTTTCTTTTACCGAATCAATATCCAGTATGCTCAGTTGATGATTTGAACCTGGTGCCACAACAATCGAATTTTGTCCCGTTGATTCATCCACAATAATGATGGCAACTCCTGTAGGGTAAACAGAATCTACAAAAACATATTCGGTATTAATTTTATCAATATTATAACCCTCAACTGCCGAGCGACCAAAATCATCGTTGCCCACTTTGGCAACAAATGTTACGTCGCTTCCGGCACGAGCTGCTGCCACTGCCTGATTAGCTCCTTTACCACCCTGAATCACAGCAAACTCACCACCTATAAGCGTTTCGCCACCTTTAGGCATTTTTGAAGCACGTACAACCATATCGGTATTGCTGCTTCCAATTACAACTATCTTTCCCATTAAATTTATTTGAATCAAACGATTTTAGCTAAAATAATACATGCCAATCCAATCACAAAACTCAGAAACATGATGCCGATGAGTTTATTCGTTCCTTTTGGTGCATCCTTAAATTCTTTCCAGATAAATACACCCCAGATGGCAGCAATAAGCGTGGCGCCCTGTCCCAAACCATACGAAATGGCAAATCCAGCTTTTCCGGCAGCTATCATATTGAATAGAAACCCAACTGCCCAGATGGAACCGCCTAATATTCCTATCAAGTGCAATTTTAAATCGCCTTTTTTGAAATAATCAGAATAAGTAACTTTAGCGCCACTTAATGGTTTATACATAAAAAAAGTATTGAACAAGAAGTTAGAAAGGAAAATACCTATGGAGAAAATAAACACCGCTGAATAAGGTGTCAGTAATCCAACTGTTGGACCTGAAAAGTCAACCGACATAGATGCTGCCACAAAACGATAGAAAAATCCCATTAACACACCAGCTGCCAGTGAGAGTAAAATTCCTTTCGTAGATGCAGCTCCTTGTGTAATTTTTTTGTAGGCAAGTGCATCAATTACAATAGCAACAACAACAAATGCAACTCCTAAAAACAACAAGATTGGGTTTCCATCGGGCACAGCCATATAATTTACCACAACTCCCAATGCCAACGCAATACCAATTCCAATAGGGAAGGCTATTGCCATGCCTGCAATATCAATAGCTGCTACCAATAATAAATTGGCAATGTTGAACACAATTCCACCCAATAAAGCTAAGCTAATTGCACGTACTGAGGCATTTACAAGACTTGGAATAAAGGCTTCACCTTGGCTACCGTTACTGCCCATTGTCAAACCAAACAATAATGAAAGTGCGATTATACCGATGGTATAATCCCAATAGAACAAGGGGAAACCCCAACTTTTTGATGCTAATTTTTGAGTATTCGCCCACGAACCCCAGCAAAGCATGGTTATCACACAAAAGATAACTGCTAAAGAATAAGAATTGATTAAGAACATATTATTAAATTTATAGTTTTATATTGAACAAGCACAAACGATTGTGCAAAAATAATAAAAAAATTCAATCCAACAATTTTATTGAAAATATTTCATAATTTTATTTGGACTGTGATGTGAATAGAATCTATATAATCCATTTTTTATAATCATTGTTGTCCGGTAAAAATTTCATGAAATATAAATAAGAAGAGGAAACCTCTGAAGAAATTCCTCTAATATCAAGTTTCACAAAGTTGTTGATGCGAGATTTCCTATACCTAAAGAAGTGGAATGTATTGATATTTCATTGAGTGAAAACAAGCCAATAGGATTGGAAGTATTACCTGAAATTAAAAAGTTTATTGGTTTTAATCCCTTTGCTGATAGATATTTATTAAAGTTAATTATACAACTAAAATAAAAAAAGAACAAAGTTCCATTAGCAAGATTTCGTTTTATTGAAATTAATACAGCATATAATAATGGCACAATGATGGGGTATTCCCTAAATTGACCGTAAAAGTTGTATTAATATCGGCATCTTTAATAATATCATGTACGCGACTGAACTGGTGGAAAATGCAACGGCAATGATCTTTCCACCTATGATTATAATATGCATTGGAATGTTTTAATTTAGAATAAAGGTGGGCCTGATATTCAAGCCGATCAAATGTTTGTCAGTTTGTCAACCAATCTGCTAATTGTTAATTCTACTTTGTCTAGTGGCAGCCGAGCTATTAATGCAGGTTACAAAACGGACGCTCCGACTCTTGATATTCTAGGAGGAGTATACGAATCATATTGATTCAGAAATACTATTTCATAAAAAATCAAAAAAAAGCACATCCTGTAATTTGCAACTGTACTTTTACATTATTGAAAATTTTCGATGAACGAATATAGCCGCATACCACTTTGGTGTCTCTACCGTGATCGATGGGGCAGTTTTAAGAAGGCATTTATTGAAAGCTATAAAAAAATCGGCCCTTAGATACAACAAATATGCTCTAATGAAATGGTTTGGTATTGTTTTGTTAATTCAAACCATAAAATTCAGGAAACCTTTTTCTCATCAGGAAAACGAATTGTTGTAAATTTTGAAAAAAATCTTACCTTTTCGAACGTACTGTAATTGGAGGGAAAATATATGTTACTTTATAATAGACTTGAAATAAGTCAAATAATATGCTATTACACATAATTCTGTCAAAAAGATTATTGTTAATAACTATGCTTATAAAGAAGCAATGTGGAGTGCGCCCGTGAAAATTATTACAACTGAAGGCTGCTACCTCGATTTTGCTACTAAATATATTAACAACTTGGAATTAGGCGAATTATAGGGCGAGTCGATGATTAATTATTTTAACAACTTCGTTGTTGCTTGGACAGATTGGAATGTACTTCTTGACGAAAAAGGAGGTCCAAATCACGTAAAAAATTATATCTTTGTACCCATGCATTTCAATACCCAAACAGGTGAGTTGAAATACACCAATATTTATTACTATTTGTGGCATTTCTCGAAATTTGTCCGACCCAGAGCAAAACGAAGTATAAGTTCTTCAAGTAGAGATAATTTGTTAACAACTGCTTTTCTAAATCCAGATATAAAAATTGCAGTTATAGTAGTAAACCTGACAGACAAAAAACTGTTATATAATCTTTAGTTAAAAGGAAATGCTACTTCTGTAACTAGTTTGGCGCACTCCATTACTACAGTCATATTATAATAGTTACAAGTATTTAGCTACAAGTTAATTTGCAAGTATTAAACAGACTGTCAGCCATGTATTTAATTATGAATTGTGCATTGTTAACTATCAATTACTTGAACAAAGTTGTATATAAAAAATATATTATTAATTATTTTTATTTATTAGAATTAAAAAAAAACATTTCAACATGAAAAAACACATCTTGGCATTATTGCTATTTGTCTTGACTGCAAATTTGTTTGCAGAGAAATTTACTTCGGAAATTAAATCATTGGATGGTGAAAAATGGTATGGTGCGTATGCTGCCAAAGCCTTTTGCAATACGCCACTGAAAGACATTACGTTTCAGCCCTATGCTGCCAACGAAAAGAAAAAAGATTTGAGAAGCGACAATCGTGGCAATCAGGCCGCTCCTTTATTGGTTTCGAACCTAGGACGTTATGTGTGGAGCAATGCCCCTTTTGTATTCGAATTTAAAGATGGAAACATCATTCTATCTTCCGATGTTGAAAAAATAGAATCCAACGTGGGTGGTAAAACCTTGCGCGATGCATATATGTCGGCGCAAGCAAAATTCTTCCCTGCTTCCGGCAAAACGCCCAACGCATTGATGTTCAAAATTCCACAGTACAACACATGGATTGAATTGGGAACTAATCAGAACCAAAAAGATGTAATTAAATATGCCAACGATGTGATGAAAAACGGATTTCCGGTGGGAGTGTTTATGATTGATGACAACTGGGCAAACTATTATGGCAACTACGATTTTAACCCCACCACTTTCCCCGACCCCAAGGGCATGATGGATTATCTTCATGGCAAAGGCTTCAAAGTGATGCTTTGGGTTACTCCTTTTATTAGCCCCGACAGCAAAGAATACGGAGAATTAGCCCGGACAAAATGCTTGATATTGAAGAAAGATAGCAAAGCTCCTGCGCTTATTAAATGGTGGCAAGGGTACAGTGCTTGCTTGGATTTGACCAATCCCAAAGCATTGGAATGGATGCAAACGAAGTTGAAAAGTTTGCAAGAACGATACGGTATTGATGGCTATAAATTTGATGCTGCCGATTTTGATTTTTATGCGAAAGGTTCTCGTATTTTCCCTAACGAAGATACCAACACAGAACCTTGTTTGCAAACCGAAATGTATGGAAAATTGGGTACAGCCTTCGATTTCAATGAATTCCGTGCAGGGTGGAAAAATGGAGGACAACCTTTGGCACAACGTTTGCAAGATAAACGCTATTCGTGGGACGATATCAAATTGCTTGTGCCTGATATGCTTTCGGCTGGTTTGATTGGACATGCTTTTACTTGCCCCGATATGATTGGTGGTGGTTTGTTGGGTGACTTTGAAAATATTGATTACAAAACATTTGATCAAGAGTTAATGGTTCGATCGGCACAGATTCAAGCCCTGATGCCAATGATGCAATTCTCAGTTGCACCATGGAGAGTGCTTGATGCTCAACATTTAAAAATTGTACAAGAAGCTGCATTGTTACACGCTAAAATGGGCGATTATATTTACGAATTGGCTCAAAAAGCAGCAAAAAATGGTGAACCTATTGTTCGTCATTTGGAATATTCTTTCCCAAATCAGGGTTTCGGTTCATGCGACGACCAGTTTATGCTGGGCGACAAATACTTGGTTGCACCCATGGTAGATAAAGGCGTAACTCGTGATGTGAAATTACCAAAAGGTTCTTGGATAGACGATTTGGGCAAAAAATATAAAGGTGGACAAACCGTAAAAATGAACGTACCGCTAAATCGTTTGGTTTATTTTACACGTTTGAAATAAAACAAATTTTCAAATATTTACTATAAACCATCTTTTTAATCATAATCAGATTAAAAAAAGCAATGTTCTGCGTCAACAAAAATACAAGAGTAATCTTTAAGTCCTCCGCCAGCTGGCGGAGATTTAGGGGCTGCTAATAATGAAAAAATACACGCTTTTATTGGTTTTTGTCCTCAATGTATTGATTGCACAAGCTCAAAAACCAATTCCACAATGGACATTTGATACACCTGATTTTCCCTCTAAAACGGATTCATAATCAAGCGAATTGAGTTTTAAAGATGGAGTAGCTGGCAAAGCATTGCTGTTCGATGGCTATACAACCGAAGTGGTTCGCAAGTCAAACGCTTTTTCGTTGGGTGAAACATTCACCATATTTGCTTGGGTAGCACCACAGGAATATTCTTGGAATCTTTCCGCCATTGTTAATTAGCAATATACTGAAATGACCATAGAGTATTATATGTTGACAATTACTTTTAGTAGAAAGAATTGACTACCCATAGCTGACCATTTAATCTGATTGCTTTGAAAAAAAACATCTACATACTGTTGCTTTGGTGTTTGCCTCTGATAAACACATGGACTCAGAACTTGGATATAACCCCCATCCAACTATCTAATGGAAAGGATTTTCGGGGACGGACAAATTGTATTTTTCAAGATAAATTTGGGCTAATTTGGGTGGGCAATGGATCAGGATTATATCGTTACGATGGGAAGGATATAAAACTATACCAAAACAATCCATCCAACTCTAATAGCCTATCCAGCAACATAGTACTTTGCATTCAAGAAGACTCAGTGGGCAATTTATGGATTGGAACACGCGGAGGGGGATTAAATTATTTCAACCGAGCAACAGGCAAATTTAAACGATACCTACATGACGAAGAAAATCCAGCATCCATAAGTTTTAACGAAGTATATTGCCTCAAGCCCGATGAAAAAGGCAACCTTTGGATTGGCACAGATGGGGGCGGATTAAATTATTTCAACATCCGCACTCAAAAATTTGAACCCATTTCCAACGGCGGTGATACTCATGCTGTATTTGGAAGCACCAAAATTCTGAGCATAATACCTGCTAGCAAAGGCAAACTGTGGATTGGGGCGTTTGCTGGCGGCATCTCTTTGTTCGACATAGCTACCCGAACAGCCAAACACATAGGCGCAAACACTCCATATAATAAATGTGATGTTTTTTCCGTACGAAAAATTGACCATAACACCCTGTGGATAGGTACTTGGGGGCAAGGACTAATTGCTTACAACATCAAAACCAATGTTTTCAAAATAATCCTCGACCAAAACACATCTTCTCGCATTAGGAATATTAGCTTGGGCAAAAAAGGCGAAATATGGGCAACAACCATAGATGGGCTTTTTTATTTTCCAACGGCCAACGCCAGCTATACATTGATAAAAAATGAAAATTCGAACTTTCCTCAGTTTTCAACCGTTTTGTCAACCGATGCTCAAACAGTGTGGGTGGGGTATGAAAATGGATCGTTGGGTAAAATAAATCTTATTCCGAAAAAATTTCACTCCTCGTTGAAAGAATATCCGTTCACCACTTCATCCATAAATGCGGTGCTGACTAACGAAAACAAACAGACTATTTATCTAGCAGTACCACAAGGGCTTACGCAATTTCAGCCGTGTGCCCATAAAATCAGAACATACCCATTTGCGTGGGGTTATCACACTCCATTGGCTTATTTTCCGGCCACCAACTCCATTATTTGCGCCAGCACCTATGAGTTGTACGAATTCCATACACAAACAGGAATGTTCTAAAAATTAAAATTTGACAAATCCTTTCCTGCCGAATTGCGAAACAAGGAAATTTCTAGTTTATATGTACCAGCCCCTCAATCATGTTGGGTTGGAGGAGTAGATGTTACCTACTTGATAACCCGAAATCCGCAAACAGACTTTTGGGGAGTATCAAAGATATTGTACGCAGGGTCCAAAGGGAGCATTTCCGAATCGCATCACACATCATGCTTTCTATTGAACAAACAAAAAATTCTATGGATAGGCACTTCGGGGGGTGGATTAAACAAGCTGCTGGATGCCAAATCCGCATTTGTTTATTACAAGCAAGATGACACCAATCCTCACAGTATTAGCAATAATTTTGTCGAATGCATTACTTCAGACAAAACTGAAAACATTTGGGTAGGAACACAAATGGGAGTAAATAAACTGAATGTAAAAAATGGCACATTTAAATGTTATAAAGTGCAAGATGGACTGACCAACGATAGAATTAAAGCTATTACAACAGATGCCAAAAACCGCATTTGGATAAGTACATTGGGAGGCATCTCGTCCATTTCGAAGGATGGAAATCGCATTAGAAACTATGATTCTGGCGATGGATTTCCTGATAATATATTTATTACCAAGTCTATAAGCATCGATTACTGGGGAAATATATACATAGGTTCCCGCAAAGGCTTGGTGTGGTTTCACCCCGATAGCATTACCGACAATACGCAGTTGGCAAAACCTTTACTGGTTGATTGCTGGGTAAACAGCCAAAACATATTGAATTGGGATATTCCTCTGACGGATAAATGTGTGGAACAAATGACCCAACTTACATTGAGCCACAAGCAAAATTCGTTCTCCTTCAAAATGGCAGCCATTCATTATTTCAATCCGTCCAAAAACAAGATTATATACCTATTGGATGGTTACGACACTCGCTGGCACACTGCAAATCGGGAACAAATTGCACTTTACAAAAATATTCCATCGGGCAAGTACACTTTCAGGTTCAAAGTATCCAACAGCGATGGCGTGTGGAACAACAAAGAGAAAAGCATTTGTATTAACATAGAGCAATCACGTTGGCTAAGCTGGTGGGCAATATTTCTTTACATCTTATTCATTAGTGGATGCGGCTATTATATAAAGCAATTATCTAAAAAAATCCGCTGGATAGATTCCATCAAATCGCTGGACATCAAACATAAACAAAAATTTGTACGGAATTCAGTAGAGCCTAGCAGGGTAGATTCTGACTCGGCCGACACCTTGTTTTTGCAAAAAATAATATCGCTGATTGTGAAAAATATAGCTAACCCCGATTTTGGGGTAGAAGAGCTGAGCGGAGAGATGAATCTTAGCCGCTCACAACTGTACCGCAAAGTACATATACTTACGGGCGAAACAGTAACAGACCTGATTAAAGATGTAAGACTTAAAAGAGCTAGACAAATACTCTCACAGCCATCGGCAATAATCTCCGAAGTGGCCTACATGGTTGGCTTCAACGATCCTAAATATTTTGGCAAATGCTTCAAACAGCAATTTGGGATTTCTCCAAAACTTTACAAAAATAAAAATAACGCCATCAAGGAACACAACTTGCCAACCACCGAAGAATAGTAACAATTTGACTTGCACGACATTTACACCTATGGGTTTATTCTCCGACCTTTATCCCCGCCCCTTTCGCTCCAGCCGAAAGGGGCGGCTTTCGCTTTAAACAGTATCGAAGTTGAACTCATGACATATTTTCACTAAATTTATCAGCAGAAAACATTGTACGGAACTGCAAATACACCAAAAAGGATTAGTATACTTTCAAATGCAACAAATTTACCCTAAAGATGCACCATTTCACCTCCTAAAAAAAATCATTTCGTTCTATCTTTGTCACCCAATATAAACATTGTTATTCGCAGAATGCCTTAATTCACAGAGTTGTATAGGCTGTGGTTCAGCAGTAGGTTTATCTACGAATTACTACCCAACATTTCGAAGGAGTCTATCATTATAAACACAAGACATGAAGCACATTATTCTATGATTTCAATAAACTTATGCTTGAGATGTAATTTTGAAAATTCAATAATTATTTCTTCATCAAAAGACTCTTTTTTTAATTCTATTTCATTGGTCACTATTATTTCATTTACATACTATTATGCTATCAATTCCTTATAAATATATAAACTTATTATAAAAATCAATCAATTTAATTATACATTTTCAAATCTATTAAAAATCATTTCATGGAAAACAATTTGACAAAAAAGAAATCCTTTCGATGTAAATCGGATGGGATTATTTCTCCAAGAGGTCTACTCTTTTTGTTGCTCATTGGCTTGTTTAGTTTTCAAGTGCAAGCACAAACAAGCCAAATTTCTGGTGTTGTTGTTGATGAGCTAAAACAACCTGTTGTTGGAGCAACCGTAATTATCAAAGGAAGCAGCAATGGTACTGTTACCGATTTGGATGGTCGCTTTAAATTATCATCTGCCGCTCAAAAAGTAACTTTAAATTTCAGTTATATCGGCTATCAAAAAACTACTGTTGAGGCTATTGCAGGTGTTGTTGTAGAAGTGCAACTAGAAGTTGACAACAAGACTTTAGAAGAAGTTGTTGTGGTAGGTTATGGTACATCTCGAAAAAAAGATTTAACTGGAGCCAGTGCGCGTATTAATGTTGATGATAAAGCTACCTTACCAAACATTAATGCAGTACAATCAATGAGAGGTGTAGTATCAGGTCTTACAGTTACCGACAATGGTAAAGCAGGTTCTGATGGCACCATTCTTATTCGTGGTAATCGTTCAATGATTGCTGGAAATGATCCTCTTATTGTGCTGGATGGGGTACCTATGGTCGGCGGCAAAATGTCAGACATAAGCAATAGTGACATTGAATCAATAGATGTATTAAAAGATGCAAGTTCAGCAGCCATTTATGGATCGCGTGCATCTAATGGCGTAATTTTGATAACTACAAAGAAAGGAACAAATTCAAAACCATTATTTAACTATAGCGGATATTATGGGAAGTCAGATTTTGCAAGAACACCAAAAATGATGGGACCAGAAAAGTATCTTCAACTTAAAACAGATGCTGCTGCATTTTCAAATACTCCTGTACCTCTAACCAGCGTAGAGCAAGCAGCGAAAGATGCAGGTGAAATATCAAATCCTTGGGATGCTGTTAGTCAAGATGCACCGATGATGAACCACGAATTAAGTATATCAGGAAAGACGGATCGTGTAAATTACTACTTGTCAGGATCTTATGCAGATCAGAAATCAGTAATACTAGGTGATCAATTTAAACGATTAACCGTCCGTGGTAATTTCGACATAAAAGTGACCAACTGGTTAAATATTGGTACAAATACTGGATATTCATTCAAAGACTATTCTGGAGCTTCTGCCGATTTGGGTATGGCATTTATGATGAGCCCGTATGCAAAATACAGGTATGACGATGGCGCACCAACTCAATCCCCAATGGGAGATCCAATGGTATCGAATCCATTGTTTGATGCTTTGTGGAAAACAAATACCGACATTAGTAACAATCTTTTTAGTAATTTATATGCTGACATTAAATTGCCATTAAAAGGACTCACATATAGAATGAACATTGGTAATAACATTCGCTATAGCGAGGTTAAAAACCACACCCCAGCATACGATAGAGATGGTGCAAAAAGAACTAGTTTTGCGAGCCAAAACTGGAGTAAAAATTATGATTTTACTTTTGAAAATATCTTAAAATATAATACAACTTTTGCAAAAATCCATAATATTGATGGAACTTTAATGTATGGTATTGAACGAACAATAAATACTGGATTATATGGTCAAGGCAATCAGCTTTTCAGTGATGCTCTAGGCTATTATGGAACTGGGCTAGGTTTTGTTCAAAATGCAAGTTCTTATGGGACAGAAATGAAAGCAATCTCAGCTATGGCAAGAGTTGGATACCGTTTATTAGATCGGTATATGTTAAACTTGACGGTTCGCCGTGATGGTTTCTCAGCATTCGGTGCAGGAAATAAATTTGGATATTTCCCTTCTTTAGGTTTAGGATGGGTAATTTCTGATGAGAAGTTTATGGCTGGAATAAAAAATATTGACTTCTTGAAACTCCGTTATTCTTATGGTAAAAATGGTAATCGCGCTATTAAACCATATTCATCATTAAGTATCATGAATTCGAATGATTTTAAATATGTGTTTGGTGATGGTGGAGCCTCTTCTGTAGGAGTTTCGCCTAGTCAAATGGAAAATCCAGTATTAAGCTGGGAATCAACTATAGCATCGAATGCTGGGATTGATTTTAGTTTCTTCGGTCAAAGAATATCTGGTTCTGTGGAATATTATAATATGAATACCAAAGATCTTTTATTAAACACACAAATACCTAAAATGAATGGATATCCTACATTTAATACGAATGTAGGTTCTGTAAATAATAAAGGTCTTGAAATTACATTGAATACAGTGAATGTAAAGTCAAGTAATTTTGTGTGGACTACAAATATTACATTTGCAAAAAATGTGAATAAAATCACTCAATTAATGGACATTAATGGAGATGGTGTGAGCGACAACGACCCTGCAAATGGTAGATTTATTGGTAAATCAATGTTTTCGGCCTACGATTATGTATGGGATGGAATTTGGCAAGTTGGTGATGATTTCGCATTAGACCCCGCAGCTAAACCAGGTTACGTTAAATTTAAAGATGTAAGTGGCCCTAATGGTGTTCCTGATGGAGCAATTACACCTTTGGATAGAACAGTACAAGAATCTTCATTGCCAAACTTCACTGCGGGTTTAACTAATACTTTCTCATTTAAGGGTGTAAGCCTATCAGTTCTACTCTTTACAAGTCAGGGTGGTAAGTCGTCAAACTGGTATACAAGTCCTGGGTCTAATTTTTATTCTCGTGTAAATCAGATTGATTTACCTTATTGGACACCAGAAAACCCAAGTACAACAAGACCATCGGTGGGTTATTCAAATCCAAAAAGTTGGGGTTTCTACGAAGACAAATCTTACATTAGACTTCAAGATGTGTCTTTAGCCTATGATTTTCCAAAATCTATACTTAGCAAAATCAAACTGACTGATCTAAAAATTTTTGTTAGTGGTAAAAACTTAGCAACATGGACTAAATGGAACGGTTGGGATCCTGAACATGGAGCGGGGTTAGATCCATTTAGTTTATCTACTGAGAATGATTACTCACGTCAAAGTGGTCCATTAATGAAATCGGTTGTAATTGGATTAAACCTAAAATTCTAGAACATTAAAAAATTAAAGAAATGAAAAAGACAATATATATAATACTAGTATTTATTACGGTATCTATGATAGCTTGTAAAGACAGCTATCTTGACGAAAAACCGCTTGATAAATTTAGCCCCGAAAATCTATTGGTAAATAAAGCTGGTTTTGAGGCAGTTATTTATGCTTTGCATGCTGATGCTAGAGCTGAAGAGTTAGATAAAGTGCCTTCTATGGCTTGTGGAACTGATGTAGCATCCTTTGCTACTTCCGATGGACGGTATTTTAATAATTATAAAGAAATGACACCGACCTCTGACTGGGTTAATCAATGGTGGGATTGGGCTTATACAAAAGTAATTAAAGATGCCAATTTAGTAATTTCTCGTGCCGAAAAACCAGGAATTGTATGGACTGTGGCAGAAAAGAATGCTATAGTAGCTGAAGCGAAATTTTTCCGCGCTTATGCTTATAATTCATTGGTAAACTTATACGGAGGTGTTCCAATCATTAAAGAAGAATTAACAGCCCCCAAATATGATTTTGTTAGAGCTTCACGGTTGGATGTATTGAAATTTGTAGAAGAAGATTTAGATTTTGCAGCACTGTATTTACCAAACGTTCCTGCTGTTGCAGTTACTTCTCAACAAGGCCGTATTTTTAAAGCAGCTGCAAACCATTTATTGAGTGAAGTTTGTATTAGCCTTGGAAGGGAAACCGGAACTAATACTTATTATACCAAAGCTATTGCAGCAGCTACCAAAGTTATTGATGGTACCTGTGGTGAATATAAATTAATGACTACTACATTTGGT
>Ga0136636_10001092_pt1 | contig 15386 bp, 11 predicted proteins | sample AntDrymUQ8522106_2_FD_104653 | JGI IMG/M metagenome (GOLD analysis project Ga0136636, IMG submission 104653) | Polar desert sand microbial communities from Dry Valleys, Antarctica - metaG UQ852 (21.06) | ecosystem: Environmental > Terrestrial > Soil > Desert | place: Antarctica: Dry Valley... | reverse complement strand
CGTAAAACAGATATAAAGTTACTGGTAACAAAAATGTATTTTGTATATAATTTAAAAAAAAACTGTCAGTTGATTCTTTAATAAGTAGGCAAAAAGTTGATAGGTAACATATAGAAACTGTCAGCTACATTGTAAGTTTTGATAATAAAAAAACGGCTGAAAGTCAATGCAGTATTGATTTTCAGCCGTTTTTACCAGTGCCCACGAAAGGAATCGAACCTTCACACCCTTGCGAATGGCAGATTTTGAGTCTGCTGCGTCTACCAATTCCGCCACATGGGCAATTACTCGGGCTGCAATATTACATTAATCATCTAACCTATCCAAAATACGTTTCAAATATTTTTTCTTGTAATAATATTCCTTCAGTTTTTGTAAATCTTCTTCAGGTAGCGAAATGCTATTTCCTTTTAATAGTAATTGTGAAACATCATTATTTAATGCATTTTCAAAAGCATTTATTTGTTTTACTGTGTTTGTATTATCCTCGTCTATAGCCTCATTTAATTCCATCATTTCCATTAAAAAATCTGGTGGTAAATGGTACTTTTCATCTGCAGTAATAATGCCTTTTATCTCCAAAAAATATTCAATGGTTTTTTCTTTGTTCGATAAGATATTAAATCCTTTATTTATGGCTGCTGACTGCTCCAAAGCATTTTCTTTATCTGCTTCGTTTTCATTGGTAAAAAAATCGGGATGAAACTTTTTTTGTAATTCTATGTATTTTTTAGATACAAAAGTTTTGTCTGCAACAGCGGTTACATCAAGTTCGAATAATTCGTAATAATTCATACAACAAATGTACGAAGTATAAAAAATGTAACCGTAAATTGCCGCATCTCAAACTAATTGCATGATTAAGATTGGCTTAATAAGAGAAGGTAAAATACCTGCAGATTCACGTGTAGCATTAACGCCCGCCCAATGTAAGTGGATTCGTACATACAGGCCTGATTTAAAAGTAATTGTTCAGCAAAGTGAAAACCGTTGTTTTACTGATAAAGAGTATTTAACTGCCGGTGTGGAAGTAAAAGAAAATATTGACGAATGCGATATAATGTTGGGTATTAAAGAAGTGCCGGTACAGATGCTGATAGAAAATAAAAAGTATCTTTTCTTTTCTCATACAAAAAAACTTCAGCCTTACAATCAAAAACTACTACAGGCCGTTATTCAAAAAAATATAACATTGGTAGATTATGAATGTCTGGAACATGAAGATGGTACACGAATTATAGGATTTGGTTTTTTTGCCGGCATTGTTGGTGCACATAATGGCATGATGGCTTATGGTAAAAGAACGGGAACATTCGACTTAGACAGGGTAAATTCAGGTAAGAATTTACAGCATCTTATTCATACTTATTTTGGCTTAAAATTACCTTCAATAAAAATTGCTGTTACCGGCAGTGGGAGAGTGGCGCACGGTGTGCTTGAAATTATGAATTTAATGGGAATACATGAAGTGGAACCGGAAGATTATCTGGAAAAAGAATTTGTTTACCCGGTGTATGTTCATTTGAAAGGCGCTAATTTATACGAGCATAAAGTTGATAAAAGCTATAACCGAAAAGACTTTCACGAAAATGCAGAAAATTATAATTCTAAATTTTCTCAATACATACCACATACAGATATTTTAATGAATGGCATTTATTGGGAGCAAAAAATACCAAGGTTGTTTGAACTGCCTCACATACAGAGCGAAAATTTTCGCATTACAACCATTGCCGATATTACCGATGATATGGGTGGCTCTGTCCCTTGTAATATTGGTGATTCTACCATTGCAGATCCCATTTATGGAGTTGATAAAAATTCTTTTTTACGTACCGCCCCTTTTTTACAAAACTCTGTAGATGTAATGGCGGTTGGCAACCTCCCAAATGAATTGCCAAGAGATGCAAGCAGATATTTTGGTGAACAATTATTAAAATATGTTTTTACTGAGTTATTTAGCGAAGAAAAATCACGTTTAATTGATCATGCTACAATAGTTAAAAACGGGGAATTGAATGAAGGGTATGAGTATATGAAGGAATATGCCACCCCCTAAATCCCCCGATAACGAACTTTTAAACTCCGTAATCTTTAAAGAGTATCTTTATTCTGAACCTTAAAATAATATTTTCAGTAAATCGATGATGTAATATTCTTTTTGTCCTCCCCTCAGGGGAGGTAAGTGGGAGCGGCTTTTCTTTCAGTAAAGGTTAAAAGGCCAGCCTTTTACACCACCCATTCTACAATTTCGTTCTCCCATTCTTTTTTGTGTGGCGATGTAATTTTGATATAGTTATCTGTATAACCGTCCATCATACCATTCTTATTTACATGTTCAAATAAAACCTTTCTTGTTTCGCCAATATGTTTGTTTGTAAACGCCTGCATTTTTTCATAACTAAGATTCCGTAGAATTTTATTTCGCTCGTGGCGTATTTGAATTGGCACTACAGGCGTAAGAGTCAATGCATGTGTATTGTCACGCTCGCTGTAAGTAAATACATGCAGATAGGAAATATCGAGCCCACGAAGAAAGTCAACTGTCTCAGCAAAATCCGCTGTTGTTTCTCCGGGGAAGCCAACAATAACATCAACCCCAATACAACAATGTGGCATTAGCAATTTTATAAGTCCAATCTTTTCAGCATACAATTCTTTTTTATATCGCCTTCTCATTGCTGCCAATGTGTTGTTACTACCGCTTTGTAAAGGAATATGAAAATGCGGCATAAAATGCTTGCTGTTCGCCACAAATTCAATTATTTCATTACTTAGTAAATTTGGCTCAATAGAGGATATGCGATATCGTTCAATGCCATTAAGCGCATCGAGTTGTTTTATCAAATCAAAAAATGTCTCGCCGGTTTTATTGTTTTTTCTTTCTTTATTTTCAAGTCCATTCGATTGTAGCGTTCCCTCCCCTCTGGTGGGGGCTAGGGTGGTGCTCTTCTTTCCAAAATCTCCAAGGTTAATTCCTGTTAACACAATTTCTTTTGCCCCGCCCGCAGCTATAGCTTTTACATTTTCAATGACGTTGTTTATTTCATCACTTCTACTTTTACCACGTGCCATTGGTATGGTACAAAAACTACAGTTATAATCGCAGCCATCCTGTACTTTTAAAAATATTCTTGTCCGTTCATTTATAGAGTGGGAGGGTATAAAAACATTTACATCTTCCACATCGCAACTGCATATTTTAGTAGGATCGTTTTTAGAAATTTCTTTTAAATGCTGCGCAATATTAAATTTTTCAGCAGCACCTAATACCAAATCTACACCTGGTATTGCTGCAATTTCTTTTGGTTTAAGCTGCGCATAACATCCGGTTATTACCACCAACGCTTCTGGTGCTTTTCGTTGAATTTTTCTTACAATTTGGCGGCACTCTTTATCTGCATTTTCTGTAACAGAACAGGTATTTATGACATATACATCTGCTACTTCATCAAAATCTTTTTTTGCAAAGCCATCGTTTTCAAGCATACGACCAAGTGCAGTGGTTTCACTGAAATTTAGTTTGCATCCAAGTGTATGAAGGGCAACTGTTTTTTGCATAAGTGTGCAAAACTAAGTAAAAAAAATGCCTTATTTGTTATGATAATCTAAAAGCTGAAGCCCTGGTTATTTCAATTTTTTGTAAACAAAGTCTATTATTTTAATAGAGTATTTTGTATTTTTGGCAAAACTTTTTTGTGTATAAAGGATATATTTTAAGAAGCAACCTGCCCGATCGTGAGACTGTACTTGCGTTTGCAGATGATTTGTATCATTATTTATTTCCGGTAGTAGAAAATGAAACAGCCTATTTACTGCAACATGTATTAAAGGCAACAAATCTTAAAATTACTTTGAACGCCTTAATTATGACTTGTGTATATGGCAATAATATAGACGGGAATAAACTGACTAATAGTTTTTTTGAGCAATTGCCGGTTACTGCTGATAGACTTATAAAAGATGCACAGTTCATAGCAGATTATGATCCGGCAGCAAATTCTTTGGAGGAAGTGGTACTAACATATCCTGGTTTTTATGCTATTGCAATTTACAGGCTGGCGCATTTGTTGTACAAACTGAAAATAGAGATTTTACCCCGCATGATGAGTGAAATTGCGCACAGCAAAACAGGTATTGATATTAATGCTGGAGCAATAATTGGTTGTCCTTTTTTTATTGATCATGGTACCGGGATTGTTGTGGGAGAAACTACTGTAATTGGTAATAATGTAAAATTATACCAAGGAGTTACCCTGGGTGCATTGGCTGTTCGAAAAGAAGATGCTGAAATTAAACGACATCCCACCATTGAAGATAATGTGGTTATTTATGCCGGCAGCACCATATTAGGAGGAGATACCACAGTAGGCCACGACTGCATCATAGGTGGTAATACATGGATAACGGCAAGTGTTCCTGCTTTTAGTATCGTATATCACACAGCACAAACAGTTGTAAAAGACAGAAGCAATTTCAATGAACCAATAAATTTTATCATCTAAAAACATAACATGAAAGCAGCAAATATTTTGGAAACAATTGGTAATACTCCGCACGTTAAAATAAATAAGCTTTATCCCGATAATATAGAGGTTTATTCTAAAATGGAAAAAGCAAACCCCGGCGGAAGTATAAAGGACAGGATTGCATTGGCAATGATTGAAGATGCGGAGCAAAAAGGATTGCTTAATAAAGACAGTGTTATTATTGAACCAACATCTGGCAATACAGGCATTGGGCTTGCCATGGTAGCGGCAGTGAAAGGATATAAAATTATTTTGGTAATGCCCGAGAGTATGAGTGTGGAGCGTAGAAAATTAATGAGTGTTTATGGCGCTACATTTGAACTAACCCCACGTGAAAAAGGAATGAAAGGCGCTATCGAAAAAGCCACTGAATTGGTAGCCGCTACACCAAATGCCTGGATGCCGCAACAGTTTGATAATTCTTCAAATATTGACATACATGTAAAAACCACGGCAGAAGAAATTGTAAAAGATTTTCCGGAAGGAATAGATTTTTTAATAACAGGAGTGGGTACAGGCGGGCATATTACAGGAGTGGCTCAGGTACTAAAAAATCATTTTAAAAATATAAAGGTCTTTGCTGTAGAGCCTGAATTATCGCCCGTAATTAGTGGTGGAAGCCCCGCTCCGCATCCGTTACAAGGTATTGGCGCCGGTTTTATACCAACCAATTTACATAAAGATATTTTAGATGGCGTAATACAGGTTAGCAAAGAAGAGGCTTTTGAATATGCTGTTCGTTCTGCTAAAGAAGAAGGTATTTTTCAGGGAATTTCCAGCGGCGCAACAATGGCAGCTTTGGCAAAAAAATTACCCGAAATACCGGCAGGCAGTACTGTACTTATTTTTAATTACGATCCGGGCGAAAGATATTTGAGCATTGAAGGGTTATATTAACTGAAAAAAAAATTGGGACAGATTTTAAAAATACTGTCTTACAAATTTTGCTTATACCTTAATTATTTCATCGTAAAACGTATAACTTAAAATAAAATATTTTGTACTACATTTTTTAATTGCGAATTATGATATGTTTGCAACAAATCTATAGTCCCCCGTTTAAGCAATATCCCTAATATGCAAGAACATAAGATTAGTCCCTAATCTTACTATTGATTTTACTTAATATAAAAAGCTTCCATATGGAGGCTTTTTCTAATTTATAACTTCTAATGCTTTCTTAATAAACCTATCCTTTGCATTTATTGTTTCATAATATCCTTCTGCACGAAAAAGTTGGCGGGCAAGTGATGCTTTCAAAGATTGTTCTATCATTTCTTTTTCTTTTTTCGTAATTGTGTTTGTTGCAATAGAATCTTTTGCGGCAAGAGATTCAAAATATTTCCACTCATCGTCTCTTATTGTAAAATTTTGTGCAAACTGCATCGCATTTTTATAGCTTTTAAACGCTGTTTGATGATTTTTGTAATATCTGTAACCAAAATCTGATAACGTGCCACGGCTGTAAATTTTTGCTATAGTCATGCTAAGTTTTGCAGTATCTGCTGTTACAAAAAAGTCGGGAGATATGCCACCACCGCCAAATAATTTTTTACCTTTTTGCGACCGATATATTTTTGACGTATCATTTTTTACTGAATCAGCCGTTATCATTTCACCATCTGTAAATCTATCTGAAATAGCTGTGTAATATGATTTTGCACCATCCTTATATGACCTTTGAATACTTCTACCGATTGGTGTATAATATCTTGCTACAGTTAAGCGAAGCGCAGCCCTGTTTCTTAAATCATACTGTTCCTGCACCAGGCCTTTTCCAAAAGTTCTTCTGCCTACAATAGTTGCTCTATCCCAATCCTGCAAAGCGCCCATTAAAACCTCGCTGGCACTTGCTGAACCTTCATCTGCCAATACAACTACTTTTCCTTGTTCAAACTGCCCTTGACGCCTGCAACGAAATTCTTTTTTTGGAGAATGTAAACCTTCCGTATAAGTAATTAATTTATCTCCTTCCAATAACTCATCCGCTATTTCTACGGCTTCGTCCAACACACCTCCGCCATTTCCCCTTAGGTCCAATACTAAACTTTTCATGCCTACTTTTTTAAGGGTAAGGAGGCTGTTCATAAATTCTTTGTAAGTCTGTGTACTAAATTTATTTATTTTAATATAACCATTTGAACTGTCAAGCATATAAGCCACATCTACGCTTCTAATAGGTATATTGCCTCTGCCAACTTCTGTAACCTGCTTTTTTCCATTGCGTAAAATGGTGAGTAAAACGTTTGTTTCCTCTGGTCCCCTTAAAATGTTTCTAATTCTTTCTGTACTTATTTTTTTACCTGATATGGCACTGTCGCCGGCTTTTAACATTATATCTCCGGTTTTTACACCTGCTTTGTCAGATGGGCCACCCTCCAATACATTTATTATGTGAAGACTATCATCCAGCATATTAAACTCTATGCCTATGCCATAAAAACTTCCTTTTATCTCTTCATTTATTTGTTGTAGATCTTCTGCCGGAATATATCTGGAATGTGGATCAAGCTTGCTTAAGATGGCTTCAATGGCAGTATCAGAAAGAGATTTTAAATTTACCGAATCAACATATCTACTGTTGAGTAAATCTAAAATTTCTTGCACTGAAGAAGGTTTTTGTGTAGAGAAAAAACTTTTACCAGGCATTGCGTCCCTCATTTTATAGCCCATAAACATCCCTATGATCATTACGATGCTAAAAAGTAACGGCAGCCATATTTTTAATTTATTATTCATATTAATTTTACAATTTTCTATTTTGGCGAAGATAATTTTTTCAGATAATTTATGACGTGAATGTTTTATCTTGTTTTACTTAATTAGAAAATATGCGTTCAGTACTTATTGCAGATAGTGGTTCTACCAAAACCCAATGGTGTTTTATAACCGGTAATAAAAAGAAAATGATTTCCACACAGGGAATAAGTCCTTATTTTTTAAATGATGAATCGCTCGCAAAAATATTAACAGAAGAATTATTGCCAAAAACTGGCAACGTTCAAATAGAAGAAATTTTTTACTATGGAACCGGCTGTAGTAACATTACCAATATTTCATTAATAAAAAGAGGTTTAAAAAATGTATACAGAAGTGCCAAAATAAATGTAGATCATGATTTGCTTGGTGCAGCAAAGGCACTATGCGGTGATGATAAAGGAATTGCCTGTATTTTAGGAACGGGATCTAACTCCTGTTTTTATAATGGTAAAAAGGTAGTGAAGAATAGCCCCGGTTTGGGTTTTATATTAGGAGACGAAGGTAGTGGTACTCACCTTGGTAAAAAAGTATTGCAGTATTATCTGTACAATACTTTTGATGCAGAATTGATGGATAAATTTAAACAGAAATATCCCCAAACAAATGCGGAAATACTGGATAATGTATATAAAAAAGCACTTCCTAATCGTTATCTGGCAGGTTTTGTAACTTTTTTAATAGAAAACAGGGGGCATTTTATGATCGAGAATATTATAGAAGACAGCATGAACGATTTCTTTTTTAACCACATATACAAGTACAGAGAAAGCTGGACATTACCGATCAATTTTGTTGGAAGTGTAGCGTATGGGTTTAAAGATATTTTAGCTGAAATGTGTAAGGATTACGAATTAAAATTGGGTAAGGTAATAAAAAGCCCGATGGATGGGTTAATAAAATATCATATTATTAAATAACTGGAAAAATATTTTTTTTGTTATTTGTTTTGAGGTAAATTGTAGTTCAAATTAAACTTTAAATTTTAATAGCATGAAATGTAAAATTTTACTCACAACAGGATTAATAGCAGCTGCATTTGCAGTAAATGCTCAAAGTGAAAATAGAGGCTACGCTATTACAGGCGATGGCAACAAAGATTTTATGTGGATGAACATTAGGCAGATTGACTTGTCCACAGGGCAGGTTACAAAAACTATTTTTCAGCGCAGCAAAACTAATTTCACTATTACAGATGTAAATACTAAAAAAACAACTGACCAAACAGCTTTTGCAGATGGTAATATTTACAGTGCGTCTCAGTATCCAACATCAAGTTTTGTTGCGGCTGCAGCATATGACAGAAGATCTGAAAAACTATTTTTTATTCCAATGCGCATGGGCGAATTGCGTTGGATGGACGCTAACGTAAAAAATGAAACGCCTTCATTTTATTCAGTTGCTATACCTGGCTATTCACCAAGTGTAGGGGCAGAAGAATCTAACAACATTACAAGAATGGTATTGTCAAACGATGGCAACGGTTATGCAATAAATAACGATGGTAGCCATTTGTATAAGTTTACAACAGGTAAAAAGCCAACAGTTACTGATCTGGGCGGGTTGATAGATGCAGAAGAAAACAAAGGTCTTTCTGTTCATAACAAATGTAGCAGTTGGGGTGGAGATATGATTGCTGATGCATATGGAAAACTGTATATTATTTCTGCTACAAGAAATGTATTTGTGGTTGATGTAAATACACGCATCACAACTTTTAAAGGTACTATTACTGGTTTGCCAGGAAACTACACTACCAATGGTGCAGCAGTAGATGCTGATGGTAACATTGTTATTTGTAGTGCTACATCATTTGATGGTTATTATAAAATGAGCCTTACAGATTTAGCTGCAAAAAAAATAGAAGGGTCTGATGTAGTTTACAATGCATCTGACCTTGCAAGCGGTAATTTATTGTTACAAAAAGAAGCTGACCAGGCAAGAAGTGCTTCTTTTGCAAAGATAGCACCGGCTGTAAACAACAATAATTTATCTAAAAACAGTATATATCCTAACCCTGTAATAAGTAGCACATTTAATGTTTTATTAGACGGTAAGCAAAATGGTGCATATACAGTGGTAATATCAGACCTTGCGGGTAGAGCATTACAAACTACCAAAGTTGGCTTAACAAAAGGGCAACAGGTACAACAGGTGATTTTGAGAAGCCGTCCTAATGCAGGAACCTATTTGGTAAAAGTATTGGATGAAAAAAACTGCGAAATAATTTCAGATAAAGTTGTAATACTTTAAAAAATTTTATTGGTTATAAGTACGAGGCTGTCTTTTTAGGCAGCCTCTTTTTGTGGGTATAATAACTGATTTATAATTTTAAAAATTTGGAAATGTATCAAAGTGTATTAAACAGTTTCACGAATTTACTTATCAAATTTCCCTTTTAGATGTACTTAAAAATAGTTTTGCAGGATATTTGCTTATAGTGTTTTTGAAAAGTTATTTATGCAGAATATAGAACCTTATTTTAACTGGAGGCACTTGTACGCAGCAGAGGAAGATGCTCGATCTCCATTTTTTAAAAGAACATACAGCGAATTTGAATATACCAACAAAGTATATAATTATTATATTCATCCTCAATGGGATGAAGTAGGTTCAAATACTCTTTATTTGAAAATTTTATTTGCAGATTATGACCAGCATTACGCCATTATAGAATTAATAGGAGAGTGGAACGATGCTATTGAGAATGATGTAATGACATTTAGAAGAAATGTTACTGATAATCTTTACAAGCAAGGTATTTATAAGTTTATTTTAATAACCGAAAACGTTTTAAATTTTCATAGCAGTGATGATAGTTATTATGAAGAATGGCATGAACAGATTGAAGACGAACGAGGATGGATTGTACTGCTAAATCTACCCGAACAAAGCAAGCATGATTTTAAAAAAACGAGGATTACAAACTATCTGGAAATGTTTGAATTGTTACAATGGAGAACAATGAAACCTGAGATAATTTTTGGGTTGATTGACGAAGAAATGGGTAAAAGGTTGGAGTAGCGTTCTAAGCAAATTTATTTAAGTATATATTTTTTTGATAAACAAAATAGCGAGCGTTTAATTTATCGTCTTTTTAATGATATAATTTTATCTACGTTAATAATTATCAATCAACATAGGTGTTTTGCTTTGTCAAGATTTAGTTTTTAGCTATTTGTAACACATAAAAATGTGGAGATTTTTAAAAAAACTTTAATAAAAACAAAGGGAACCAACTAATGTGTTGATTCCCTTTCATCTTTTAAACTTTTGGGAGTGGTTAACACATCCGAGTTTAATTTTCTATAATTATTTTATCTAACTCTAAAAGCGTAAATCCAGTTTGCATTGCCGTATTCCTCCCTGCTGCTGGGTGTTACATTAGCATTTAAATTAATTGACATTAACCTCCCACTATAACTTGCAGGTATTGTAAATGCAACTTTAATTAAATAAATATTGTATTTGATGCCACCAATGTTTTCATTAGCCGCTAAGGTAACATTAAAAGGTGCCACATTACTAGGTGCAATTATTGGCAAACTAAAAGTAGTATCAGCTACAGGGTTTGTACCAGCGCCGGGGGCATAGGTTCTATAAGAATCTTCTGCCCTTTGCAATACATTTATAACAGCTGGAGGATTTGCCACCGTAATAAATGAACTTGGTGCCCTAAATAAACGAACTAATATTCTTCTTTTTACTGCTGCAGTATCATCGGTTTTCATATACCCAATAATGTTTACCGTTTCTCCTACACTGTATGCTACAGGTTTATTTGCTGTTGCAACTGTATCGTATGTAAAAAGTTTTCTAAACCTATTGTAAGTACCTGTGGCAGGTAAAGTACCTGCAGGCAATGCAGGGAGTGTAGATGAATCTATTATAAATGCTGCCAAAACCCTGTTATTTAAACTTAAAGCCGATGAACCTGCGGTAGCAGTATTTGCTGCACCGTTAATATCATTATTGTCTTTAGTACAAGCTGTAAATGCTATAGAAATACAGACAGCGTACACAATGTTTTTTAATGTTTTCATTTTTTAAATTTCTTTATTATTAATTAAATAAATAGCGAACCCCAATTTGCATCTGCCAACGAGATGATATTCCTAAATTATCTCTGTAACTAGTTGTAACCGGTGTCTGATTAGCAGCATCTAGATAAGGGAAAGAAAAGGTTGGTTTACCGTCAGGAGCAATACCTACAAAATTTAATGGATTTGTTCTTGTAAATGATTTGGTTACACCCCACTGTTTGTTAATCAAATTACCTACGTTAAATATATCCACTGTTACACGTAATGTATTTCTTGTTTTATCTTTTGTTTCGTAAAAGAAATCTTGTGTAAAGTTCATATTAAGTTGTTTGAAGTATGGTGCAAGTGCCCCATTTCTTTCAACTACTTTACCCCTGTTTTTACTTAAATAAATATCCTGATTGATAAAATTATTTAGTTGCGACCAAATTTGATCAGGTGTTCTTGGGTCAGCAGCATTTGCTTTTACTAATACAATATCAGCCTGGTTTTTTGGTACATACATTAAATCGTTACCTGTTTGATTATCACCATTTAAATCTCCGTTGTATACATAAGTGCCGGTTCCATTTGTAGCAGCTTCAAAAGTAAAGCCGATAGATGTTGCAAAGTATTTAGCATATTCTCTTCTGTAAGATCCATAAGCAATTACACGATGAGGCTGGTAAAAATTTGCATAACCTAGTTCGTCTGTATTTGGATCTCCTTTTACAGAACGATCTCTCCAGTTACTTTGCGCAATTGACCCACCATCATTTATTGTTCTAGCCTTGCTGTGTGTGTAAGCTACACTTCCAATAAAATTCTTAGCTGTTTTTTGTACTTGTGTAGTAAAGAAATAGCCATAACCGTTGTTAGAATTTTTCATTAAAATAGCATCAGATATATTTGGATTACTTAACGTAGTACCATTATATATTTGAGGCGTACTATATCTTATTCTATTATCAGACCCTGCTAAAGCAATTCCTGTATAAGGCAAATTTATATTTTGAAAATAAACTGCATTCACATCTTTAGTATAATTTCCTTCTACAGTAATAGTGAAATTTTTGGGTAATTTATGATCAATACCAATGCTTGCCTTTAAATTTTGAGGATACCTAAAATCCTGGTCTGTCACCGCTATATTATACGCAGTTGATAATGCGCCACCTGCTGGTCTAAATGCATCTACATTTGGCGAAAAAGGAAGGGTAGCAGTAGCGCCATTTCCTAAATTAACTGAACCTAGCTGAACTCCATTATTACCTGCCTGATTGCTTACCCACACAAATGGTGGAGGACCCGCAAATAAACCAATACCGCCACGAATCTGTGTTTTTTTATCGTTTTTCACATCCCAGTTAAATCCTAACCTCGGGCTAAATAATGGCTTTGTTGGAGGTGCCTGGCCTACGTCTATTTTCTGACCATCTCTAAAACTAAGTGCTTTTAAACTGTCGTTAGTGTCAAACTTATCTTCAAATGTTGGAACATCAATACGAACACCATAAGTTAACGTAAGGTTCTGTTTTACTCTCCATTTATCCTGTGCAAAAAAACCGAGTTCTGCTGCTCCTATTTTTGCAAATGGAAAAGATCCGTCTTTAGTAGTTGCAAAACCTAATCTGCGAATAGTAGCAGTTTGCGTACCTGGTTGTGATGCTGAAACAAATGGATTATTAGCAGCAGCATAAAAATCAGTTAGCGTATTAAATCTAAAATAACCCTGATAGTTTGGAGCAAAACCGTTTTCAAATTTCTTAAAAAAGTTTTGCGTTCCTACTGTAATTTCATGAGATCCTTTGTACAAAGTAAATATGTCAGAAATTTGAAAGATATCTGAACTTAGTTTATTGTTGAAAGTAAAAGGCTCATAACCGAAAGATGTATACGTTTGATTATTACCATTTAAAATATCAACTAATGGAAAAGGATTTCCTTTAGCTATAGGCTCACGAAAATCTCTCAACTCTGTATAACCAATTTGCAGTTTATTATTTGCTTTATTACTAAAACGGGTATTTAATTCTGCTATAAAAATATTAAAGTTATTATTTATTGTATAACCATTACCACTAAAAGGTAAACCTGTTACACTTGGTTGTCTGCTTCCTTGCGCTCCGCTGTTGCTTGCTGCAATATCTCTAAAGGATTTTAGATAATTATACTTTACAGTAAAAGTATTTTTTTCATTAATATTCCAGTCCAGTCTTACAGTAGCTTTTTTACTTTCGGTGCGGTAATCATAATTATCGAAATTGCCAGGATCGTAACCAAACTTTGATATTAAAAATGACTTCAAAGCATTTAATGTATCAGCTCTTGCCTGAGAAATACCTACACCATCAGATGATTCGCCCGTTTTAGCCGCTCTCCATGTAGGAGAACCCGGCAAATTTATTTTTTCCTGCTCATAGCTTCCAAAAAAGAAAACCTTGTTTTTAATTATTGGACCTCCAACTGACGCACCAAATTGATTATAATCTATTGGCGATTTAACCGCTTTAGCAGTATTCACCTTATAGCCCTGAGAATTTTCTGATCTGAAGAAATTATATATTGAACCTTTAAATTTGTTTGTACCGCTGCGTGTAACAGAGTTTATACCTGCGCCGCTAAAACTACCCTGGCGCACATCGTAAGGAGAAACATTTACCTGTATCTGCTCTATGGCATCAATACTTATTGGTTGAGAATTTGTTTGCCCACCAAGTGTGCCACTTAAACCAAATGCATTATTAAAATTTGCACCATCTACAGTAAGGTTGTTATATGCACCGCTTACACCACCAAAACTTAATCCGTTAGAAGACGGTGTAAGTTTCGTATAATCCTGTAAACTTCTACTGATGGTTGGCAGTCTTTCAATTTGAGCTCTGGTAATAACTTCCTGGCTTCCGGTACGGCTGTTGTTTATCACTTTATCTTGCCTTGTACCTGCAACCACTACTGCTGCTAAATCTTTCACTTCTGTTGTAACTTCAAAATCTGCATTATACACTTGACCTAACGAAAGAAAAACATTTTCTTTTAATTGATCTGAAGTGCCAACGTTTGTTATTTTAATAACATAAGGGCCGCCAATCTTTACATTTGATAAATTGTAACGACCGTCTTTTCTGGTGGTTACGGTGTATTTTGTTCCGGTAGGCTGGTGTATAGCCTCAATAGTAGCACCTGCTAAAGCAGTGCCTGCATTCTTCACAATTCCCTGTATTTCTGAAGTAGTTTCCTGTGCCATTGCTACAGATAAACACCACGAAAAAACAAGTGTTAAGAGTAATTTACATTTCATTTTTATAGGGTTTTAATTTTGCCGCAAAGGTGCTGGTTAAACTGAAAATAAATATGAAAAGTACGTTACGAAAATGTTATGAATCCTATCATTGTAAGCAAACAGACATAAAAAAACCTCCGAAAAATTCGGAGGCTTTTTTCTATAGAGTAATCTAATTAAAAACTATATCTTATGGTAGCTTGCGCATTCCAACGAGCACTTGTATTGGCACTTGTTTGTACGTCATTTATAACATATGGCCTGTCATTAACAGGTTTGTTAAAACTAAAAGTCGGAGTAGTTGTTGGTCCGGTGGTAGTTCCATTACCATAACCTCTAAATGAAAGAATTGCAGATTGATCATTACCTAAAAAATACTGGCGACATGCATTTTTATTAATTAAGTTGGTACAATCAAAAACGTCTAAGCCAATAGTATGTTTGTGTGTTGTGTTACCAGATTTTACCATAAAATCTTGAGCAATACTAAAATCTAAAATATTAGTAAAAGGTAATCTAGCACCGTTTCTTTCAGCAAACTGCCCTCTGTTCCTGCTTAAATATTTATCACTTTGTATGAAATTTTCTAAATCAGCTCTTTGCTGGGCAGGGGTAATAGTTGTGGTGACCCCGTTTATTACCGTGGTAGTATTTATAAAAGTCATCGCATCTATTTCGGCTCTATCTCTCGGTACATAAATAAGATCATTACCTGTTACACCATCACCAACTAAACCGCCACTATACACATAGCTGAAAGGATTACCCGATTGTCCATTATATGAAAAAGTTATT
>Ga0136636_10001091_pt1 | contig 15394 bp, 28 predicted proteins | sample AntDrymUQ8522106_2_FD_104653 | JGI IMG/M metagenome (GOLD analysis project Ga0136636, IMG submission 104653) | Polar desert sand microbial communities from Dry Valleys, Antarctica - metaG UQ852 (21.06) | ecosystem: Environmental > Terrestrial > Soil > Desert | place: Antarctica: Dry Valley... | reverse complement strand
CAGGATTATTAGGAAAAAAAATCGGAATGACATCCGTTTTCAGTGCCGATGGTAAAAATGTACCATGTACTGTTATTGAAGCAGGTCCTTGTGTTGTTACTCAAATTAAAACTGTAGAAACTGATGGTTACAAAGCTGTTCAGGTTGGTTTTCAGACTAAAACTGAAAAGCATACCAACAAGCCGGAAGCCGGAATTTTTAAAGCAGCTGGAGTAACTCCCCAAAGACACTTGGTTGAGTTCAAAGGATTCGAAAATGAATTCAAATTAGGTGATGCAATCACCGTTGAAATGTTTGAAGCAGACACGTTTGTTGACGTTGTTGGAACTTCAAAAGGTAAAGGATTCCAAGGTGTGGTTAAACGCCATGGTTTCGCAGGGGTAGGACAAGCTACTCACGGTCAACATAACCGTTTGAGAGCGCCGGGTTCGTTAGGAGCTTCCTCTTATCCTTCTCGCGTATTCAAAGGAATGCGTATGGCTGGTCGTATGGGTGGTGATAAAATCACCATGCAAAATCTACAAATATTAAAAGTAATTCCGGAACACAATTTGATTTTGATCAAAGGTTCAGTTCCAGGAGCGAAAGGTTCAATCGTAATCATCAATAAATAACCATGGAACTTAGTATATTAAATATCAAAGGAGAAGACACAGGAAGAAAAGTATCGTTAAGCGATGCCATCTTCGGTATTGAGCCAAATGACCATGCTATTTATTTAGATGTGAAACAGTATTTGGCCAATCAACGTCAAGGAACGCACTCGTCAAAAGGCAGAAGCCAATTGTCTGGTAGTACTCGTAAATTAGGAAAGCAAAAAGGTAGCGGTGGTGCCCGTCCCGGTGACATCAAATCCGGTGTCCGCGTCGGTGGTGGTCGTATGTTTGGACCGCATCCACGTGATTATCATTTTAAATTAAACAAAAAAGTAAAACAACTTGCGCGTAAATCTGCTTTATCATATAAAGCGATTAATAACCAAATATTTATTGTTGAAAACTTGAATTTCGAAACTCCAAAAACGAAAGAATTTGTAGCGTTGACAAAAAGTTTGCAAGTAGCTGATAAAAAGCCACTAATAATTTTATCATCTGCAAATAAAAACGTATATTTGTCGGCTCGTAATTTAGGTACGGCTAAAGTTGTAACCGTCTCAGAATTAAGTACTTATATAGTTCTTGATGCTAAGGCTCTTGTGTTAACTGAGGATTCGGTTGCAGCAGTAGAACAAATTTTTAAAGCATAAGGAGGCATAAATATGGGAATTATCATAAAACCGATCGTTACAGAAAAAATGACAAAGCTTAGCGATAAGTTAAATCGTTATGCATTTAAAGTGCAAAAAGGCGCAAACAAGATTGAGATCAAGCAAGCGGTTGAGGCAATGTACGATGTAACTATTGAAGATGTAAATACCTTAATTGTAGCGCCTAAGCAAAAAAGTCGTTCTACAAAAGCTGGTATCATTAAAGGAAGTACTTCCGCTTACAAAAAAGCGATTGTTACAGTTAAACAAGGTGAACAAATTGATTTTTATAGTAATATTTAAACAGACAAATGGCTGTACGTAAACTAAGACCCACAACACCGGGGCAGAGACACAAAGTTATTGGTACATTCGATACAATTACTACGAATGCACCAGAGAAATCTCTTGTGAGAGGCGGATCAAAATCCGGAGGTCGTAACCACGATGGTAAAATGACCATGCGCTACCTAGGTGGCGGACACAAGAAGAAATATAGAGTAATTGATTTCAAACGCAGCAAGGATGGTGTTCCTGCAACAGTAAAAGAAATCGAATACGATCCGAATCGTTCGGCACGTATCGCTTTGCTTTTCTATGCTGATGGTGAAAAAACTTATATACTTGCGCCAAACGGATTGCAAGTAGGTCAACAAGTTCTTTCAGGAGCTGAAGCTTCTCCAGAAGTTGGAAACGCATTGCCTTTGCAAAACATTCCACTAGGTACAATAATTCATAACATTGAATTACGTCCTGGACAAGGTGCCGCAATGGTACGTTCAGCTGGAACATTTGCTCAACTCACTTCACGTGAGGAAAAGTATGCCATTGTAAAATTGCCTTCAGGTGAGGTTCGTAAGATTCTTTCTACTTGTAAAGCCACAATTGGTAGTGTTGGTAATTCTGACCATGCGTTAGAAAGATCTGGTAAAGCCGGTCGTTCTCGCTGGCTTGGACGTCGTCCGAGAGTTAGAGGTGTTGCTATGAACCCTGTCGATCACCCAATGGGTGGTGGTGAAGGTCGCGCATCAGGTGGACACCCACGTTCTCGTAAAGGTTTATTAGCTAAGGGATACAAAACACGTGCACCTAAAAAGCAATCAAGCCAATATATTATTGAAAGAAAGAAAAAATAATCGAAAAAATTAAGTAAATAATATGAGCCGTTCATTAAAAAAAGGACCATACATCAACTTGAAGCTAGAGAAGAAAGTTTTAACCATGAATGAAGCCGGTAAAAAAACCGTTATTAAAACATGGGCTCGTGCTTCAATGTTATCACCTGATTTTGTTGGTCACACAATTGCAGTTCACAATGGTAATAAGTTTATTCCCGTATATGTAACCGAAAATATGGTTGGACACAAGTTAGGCGAATTTTCTCCTACTCGTAACTTTCGCGGTCACGGTGGTAAGAAAAAATAATCCATTGAAATAAAAATTAGAAAAAAATAAAAATTCTGTAACAATGGGTGCAAGAAAAAAAATATCAGCAGATGAGAGAAAAGAGGCTCAAAAGACTCTTTACTTTGCTAAGCTAAATGGCGTACCAACATCACCTCGTAAAATGCGCCTTGTGGCCGACATGATTCGTGGAATGGAGGTAAATAAAGCCTTAAGTGTTCTGAAGTTTTCTTCTAAGGAAGCTTCTGGAAGATTAGAAAAATTGCTTAAATCAGCTATTGCTAACTGGGAAACTAAAACAGAGCAAAAGGCAGACAATGCAAACTTATACATAAGTTCAATTAGTGTCGATTCAGCAACGATGATGAAACGTCTTCGCACAGCCCCACAAGGTCGTGGATACCGTATTCGCAAACGTTCGAATCACGTAACATTGTGTGTAGATTCAAAAATTACTAACGATAACCAAATTTAATGCTCGATGGGACAAAAAATTAATCCAATAAGTAACCGTTTAGGTATTATTCGTGGATGGGATTCTAACTGGTACGGTGGCAACAATTATGGTGACACTTTGGTAGAAGACCACAAAATAAGAAAATATCTTAATGCCCGTCTTGCAAAAGCTAGTTTGTCACGTATCATTATTGAACGTACTCTTAAGCTAGTTACTATCACTATTTGTACAGCTCGTCCTGGTATCATTATCGGAAAAGGTGGACAAGAAGTTGATAAATTAAAAGAGGAGTTGAAGAAAATTACAGATAAAGAAATTCAGTTGAACATTTTCGAAGTAAAACGTCCTGAACTTGATGCTGTAATTGTAGCTAACAACATTGCTCGTCAGGTTGAAGGCAAAATTGCTTACCGTCGCGCAACGAAAATGGCTATTCAGTCAACAATGCGCATGGGAGCTGAAGGTATCAAAGTAATGTGTTCAGGTCGTCTTAATGGTGCCGAGATGGCACGTTCGGAAATGTATAAAGAAGGAAGAACTCCTCTTCATACCTTTAGAGCTGATATTGATTATGCTCACGCTGAAGCATTGACTAAAGTAGGTTTAATTGGTATCAAAGTATGGATTTGTCGTGGAGAAATCTACGGTAAAAAAGACTTAGCTCCTAACTTTACAGCTACTAAAGAAACTTCACGCAACGAACGTGGTGGTAATGATCGTGGTGATCGTTATAGCGATCGTTCAAAGAATGACCGTGGAGCTGGCAAAGGCGGCTTTAAAAAGAAAAAATAATCAAACTGTTATTAATGAATTTGTAAGTAAATATTATGTTACAACCAAAAAAAACAAAGTTCAGGAGACAGCAAAAGGGGCGCATGAAAGGAAATGCCCAAAGAGGTAATCAGTTAGCGTTCGGTTCTTTTGGAATCAAATCGTTGGAATCGAAATGGTTAACTGGTCGTCAAATTGAAGCCGCCCGTATTGCTGTAACCCGTTATATGCAAAGACAAGGACAAATTTGGATTCGTGTGTTTCCAGATAAACCTATCACAAAAAAACCTGCAGAGGTACGTATGGGTAAGGGTAAAGGTGCTCCAGAAGGATTTGTTGCTCCAATTACCCCAGGACGTATGCTATTCGAAGTAGAAGGTGTATCCTTCGAAATTGCTAAAGAAGCATTACGTTTAGCTGCTCAAAAACTACCCGTAACTACAAAATTTGTAGTAAGACGAGATTATGATTTCACATCTTTAAATGCATAAGGAAAATGAAAACAAGAGAAATTAAAGAATTAAATACAAAAGAGGTTCAAGAACGTATGACTGCTGAACAAGAGCACTTAGTTCGTTTACAATTGAATCACGCCATTTCTCCGCTTGACAATCCAATGCAAATCAAGGTGGTTCGTAGAACTGTTGCACGTCTTGCTACTGAGTTACGTCAGAGAGAAATTAATAAATAAAATCAGACCCTGATGGAAACAAGAAATTTAAGAAAAGAAAGAACGGGTGTAGTTTTCAGTAATAAAATGGATAAAACCATTACTGTTGCTGTAAAATGGAAAGAAAAACACCCTATTTACGGAAAATTCGTAAATAAGACCAAGAAATATCACGCTCATGATGAGAAAAATGATTGCAACATTGGTGACACTGTACGCATCATGGAAACTCGTCCTTTGAGTAAATTAAAAAGATGGAGATTAACTGAAATTATCGAAAGAGTTAAGTAATTATGATACAACAAGAATCAAGACTCATAGTAGCCGATAACAGTGGAGCAAAAACAGTTCTTTGTATTCGTGTATTAGGAGGAACAAGCAAACGTTACGCTACATTAGGCGATATTATCGTGGTAGCTGTAAAAAGTGTTATTCCTTCTGGCGACATTAAAAAGGGCGTTGTCTCTAAAGCAGTTATCGTTCGTACCAAAAAAGAAGTTCGTCGTGCAGATGGCTCTTACATACGTTTCGATGATAACGCTTGCGTGTTGTTAAATACCGCTGGCGAAATCCGTGGAAGCCGTATCTTCGGCCCTGTAGCTCGTGAATTGCGTGCTACTAATATGAAAATCATATCACTTGCACCTGAAGTGCTTTAATCTTCGAAAAAAAAAATAGTGATGAGTAAATTACACATAAAAAAAGGTGATACCGTTTACATTAATACCGGGGTCGACAAAGGAAAAACCGGTCGCGTGCTAGAAATTCTTGTGAAAGATAAACGCGCAATTGTAGAAGGTGTTAATTTGGTCTCAAAGAGTACCAAACCTAATGCGAAAAGTCCTCAAGGAGGTATAATCAAGAAAGAAGCAACTATTCATATTTCTAATTTAAATCCAGTTGAAAACGGGAAACCCGTTCGCGTTGGTCGCAAATTGAATGCTGAAGGTAAATTAGTGCGTGTTTCTTTAAAATCAGGAGAGGAAATCTAAAATGAACACATCAAGTTTAAAACAAGATTATAGAGAACGTATCGTTCCTATCTTAATGAAAGAATTTGGTTACAGCTCAGTTATGCAATCTCCAAAATTGGAGAAAATTGTTCTTAACCAAGGTTTGGGAATAGCAGTAGCCGATAAAAAAATTATCGAAGTTGCTATCAACGAAATGACTACAATTACTGGTCAAAAAGCAGTAGCAACTATTTCAAAGAACGATATTTCTAACTTCAAATTACGTAAAAAAATGCCTATCGGTGTTCGTGTTACGTTACGTGGAGATAAAATGTATGAGTTTCTTGAAAGATTGGTACGTGTTGCTTTGCCTCGTATGCGTGACTTCAAAGGGATTGCAAATAAATTGGACGGAAGAGGTAACTATACATTAGGTATCCAAGAACAAATTATTTTCCCTGAAATCAATATCGATGGTCTTACTCGTTTGTTGGGTATGAACATTACTTTTGTAACAACTGCAAAAACTGACGAAGAAGGTTTCGCATTGTTGAAAGAATTTGGATTACCATTCAAAAAAAACTAATTTAGACATACAATGGCAAAAGAATCAATGAAAGCCCGCGAGGTGAAAAGAGCCAAAATGGTTGCTAAATACGCTGAAAAAAGAGCTAAATATATCGCCGAAGGAAATTACGAAGCCCTTCAATCGATCCCTAAAAATGCTTCTCCAGTACGTCTTCACAACCGTTGTAAACTTACTGGTCGTCCAAAAGGATATATCCGTCAGTTTGGTATCTCACGTATTCAATTTCGTGAAATGGCATCTAACGGTTTGATCCCAGGCGTTAGAAAAGCAAGCTGGTAATTGTAAAAGACAAGGCTTGCCTTGTCTGCACAATATCAAACAGAAAATAAGTTAAATATTGTCCCGGATTTCGGGATCAATTTAAAAACAATTATATGACAGATCCAATAGCAGATTATCTTACCCGATTGCGGAACGCCATTAAAGCAAACCACCGTGTGGTTGAAGTTCCAGCATCGAATTTAAAAAAAGAAATGACCCGGATATTGCATGAAAAAGGCTATATCCTAAACTACAAATTTGTAGAAGAAGGTCCACAAGGCACTATCAAAATTGCTTTGAAGTACGATCAAGTTAATAAAGTTAGCTCGATTAAAAAAATGATCAGAGTTTCCACTCCCGGTCTTCGTCAATATGTTGGCTACAAAGATATGCCACGTGTATTGAATGGATTAGGTATTGCAATTCTTTCTACTTCTAAAGGTGTTATGACCAACAAAGAAGCACTCGGTCTAAAATTGGGTGGTGAAGTTATTTGTTACATTTATTAATAGGAGGAAAGAAATATGTCAAGAATAGGAAAATTACCCATAAACGTACCTACCGGTGTTACTATCACGGTTCAAGATGCGTTGGTTACCGTAAATGGGCCAAAAGGAGTTTTGACTCAACAAATCAATCCTAATGTTGTAGTAACAATTGAAGATGGTATTTGTCACGTAACTCGTCAAAACGATGAGAAGCAAAGCCGTTCTTTCCATGGTTTGTATCGTTCATTGATTCAAAATATGGTTGTAGGTGTTTCAGATGGTTACAAAAAGACCTTGGAATTAGTTGGTGTTGGTTATCGTGTATCGAACCAAGGTCAGGTATTAGAATTCGCTTTAGGTTATACTCACAATATCTTTTTGAGTTTGCCTGATGTTATAAAAATTGAAACAAAAAGCGAACGTAACCAAAATCCTGTACTCATTTTGGAGTGTTGCGACAAACAATTGATTGGTCAAGTTTGCGCAAAAATTCGTTCATTCCGCAAGCCTGAGCCATACAAAGGAAAAGGTGTTAAATTCGCGGGTGAAGTACTTCGCCGCAAAGCAGGTAAATCTGCTGGTAAATAATTTACGTAAACTTGTGAAATTATGACTAGAAAATTCGATAGAAGAATAAGAATAAAAGCACATATCCGACACAAAGTGTCTGGAACTGCACAAAGACCACGATTGACTGTATTCAGAAGTAATACTCAAATTTACGCTCAACTTGTTGATGACGTTAACGGAGTAACATTAGCTGCTGCATCTTCTTTAGGTCTTAAAGAAAAAGTAACTAAATCAGAACAAGCTGCCATTGTAGGCAAAAAGGTAGCTCAAGTTGCTCAAGAAGCCGGAATTACAGCTGTGATTTTTGACCGTAACGGTTATTTATATCACGGTAGAGTTAAACAATTAGCTGAAGCTGCTCGCGAAGGTGGTCTTAAATTTTAATCAAGTATGGCAACAAATATGAATAAAGTTAAATCGACCAACGATTTAGAATTGAAAGACAGATTAGTAGCTATTAATCGTGTTACAAAAGTTACCAAAGGTGGACGTACATTTAGTTTCTCTGCAATTGTTGTAGTTGGAAACGAAGATGGTATCGTAGGTTGGGGACTAGGTAAAGCTGGCGAGGTAACTGCTGCAATTGCAAAAGGAACGGAAGCAGCAAAGAAAAACCTGATTAAGGTGCCGGTTCAAAACGGTACTATACCTCACGCTCAATTGTCGAAATTTGGTGGAGCACAGGTTTTCATTAGCCCAGCATCTCACGGTACAGGAGTAAAAGCGGGTGGTGCGATGCGTGCGGTACTCGAAAGTGTTGGTATTACCGATGTATTAGCTAAATCAAAAGGTTCATCGAATCCTCACAACTTAGTAAAAGCTACTATCGTGGCTTTAGGTGAACTTCGTGATGCTCGTACAGTAGCTCAAAACAGAGGTGTTTCACTTGATACAGTGTTTAACGGATAAAACGTAAAATTATGGCAACAATAAAAATTAAACAAGTAAAAAGTAAGATCAAATGTCCTAAAGTTCAAAAATTGACTTTGGAAGCATTAGGTTTGAAAAAAATGAATGCCGTAGTTGAACACGAAGCAACTCCTCAAATTTTGGGAATGGTTGCACGAGTACATCACTTGGTTGAAGTTATCAAATAGTATTATTCTTTGAATCTTTAAAAAATAAGATATGAATTTAAGTAATTTAACCCCTGCAGTTGGTTCTGTAAAAACCAGAAAAAGAATTGGTCGTGGTACCGGATCTGGATTAGGTGGAACCTCTACAAAAGGGCACAAAGGACAGAAGTCACGTTCTGGATACTCGAAAAAAGTTGGTTTTGAAGGTGGTCAAATGCCTATTCAACGTCGTTTGCCAAAATTCGGTTTCAAAAATGTAAACCGTGTTGAATACAAAGCTGTCAATATCGATACACTTCAAACATTAGCTCAAACAAACAATTTAACTAAGATTACTGTGAGCGATTTAAGAGAAGCAGGTTTTGTTTCAAGAACAGCTTTGGTGAAAATTTTAGGAAAAGGAGTTTTGACTGTAAAAATTGAAGTTGAAGCTAATGGGTTCTCTAAATCGGCTGAAGAAGCAATTGTAGCCGCAGGTGGAACCATAGTAAAATTGTAAGAACATGAAACTAATAGAGACAATAAAAAATATATGGAAGATTGAAGACCTTCGTAATAGACTCCTTACAACTTTCTTGTTAGTATTGATTTATCGTTTTGGTTCTTATATTGTGCTTCCGGGTATTGACCCTAATGCTTTGACGGCATTAAAATCGCAAACAAGCGGTGGTCTTCTCGCTTTATTGGACATGTTTTCGGGTGGTGCTTTTGCAAATGCTTCGGTATTTGCATTAGGTATCATGCCATACATTTCAGCTTCTATCGTTATCCAATTATTGACTATTGCGGTGCCTTATTTCCAAAAAATGCAACGCGAAGGTGAAAGTGGACGTCGTAAGATGAACCAATATACTCGTTACCTGACCGTTATGATTTTATTGTTGCAAGGTCCTTCGTATTTAATAAACCTTAGTGTTCAGTTGGCTCAAGCGGGTTCGGCTATACCTAGTGGGTTTATGTTTACGCTGACTTCAACATTAATTCTTTGTGGTGGTAGTATGTTTGTAATGTGGCTCGGTGAGCGCATTACCGATAAAGGAATTGGTAATGGTATCTCTTTTATAATCTTGGTAGGTATTATTTCACGCTTCCCGGGTGCAATTATCAAAGAATTTGCTTCACGTTTAGGTGATGCAGGTGGTGGTTTGGTAATGTTCTTGGGTGAGTTGATTGTACTTCTGTTGGTTATTGCTGCCTCAATTATGCTTGTACAAGGAACTCGTAAGATTCCGGTACAGTATGCAAAACGTGTAGTTGGTAACAAACAATACGGTGGTGTTCGTCAATATATTCCATTAAAAATAAATGCAGCAGGTGTTATGCCGATCATTTTTGCGCAAGCAATTATGTTTATTCCTGCCACGCTGGCTGGTTTTGCTCATTCAGATGCAATGAATGGATTTGTGAGAGCATTTATGGATAATACAGGAATTTGGTACAATGCAGTGTTTGGAGTCTTAATTGTCATATTTACGTATTTCTACACGGCTATTACAATTAATCCAACGCAAATGGCTGAAGAAATGAAACGTAATAATGGTTTCATTCCCGGTATCAAACCTGGTAAACGTACTGCCGAGTATCTCGATTTAATTATGTCACGTATCACATTACCTGGTTCAATATTCTTAGCATTTATTGCTATTATGCCTGCTTTTGCAAGTGTAGCTGGAATTAATCAGTCTTTTGCTGCATTCTTTGGTGGAACTTCATTGTTGATTTTGGTTGGGGTGGTACTTGACACACTTCAACAAATCGAAAGCCATTTATTAATGCGTCATTACGATGGTCTGCTTAAATCAGGTAGAATTAAAGGACGCACAGGGAGTGCCGCTGCATATTAAAACAATATCTGAATGATTTTTTTAAAATCGGACGAAGAAATTGAATTGCTTCGTATCAGTAATCAAATTGTGGCTAAAACGTTAGCTGAAATGGCAAAACTAATTACGCCTGGCATTAGCACTGCGCAGTTAGATAAAGTTGCCGAAGAATTTATAAGGGATAATGGCGCCGTACCGGGTTTTCTCGGTTACGGCGGATTCCCGAAATCGATTTGTACTTCAGTAAACGATCAGGTAGTTCACGGTATCCCTTCCGACAAAGTTGTTTTGGAAGATGGTGATATAATTTCGGTAGATTGTGGTGCATATATAAACGGTTTTCATGGTGACTCAGCTTATACTTTTTGTGTAGGTGATGTGAAACCTGAGATTGTTGATTTACTGCGCACAACTAAAGAATCTTTATACAAAGGTATAGAGCAAGCACAAGAAGGTCGCCGCTTAGGTGATTTAGGAAATGCAATTCAAAGTTATTGTGAAGAACGCGGTTATTCTGTAGTTCGCGAAATGATTGGACATGGTGTTGGACGCAAGTTGCACGAAGCACCCGAAGTACCTAATTATGGACGAAAAGGAAACGGAGTAATGCTGAAATCAGGAATGACCATAGCTATTGAGCCCATGATTAACTTGGGAGCAAGAAACTTAGTGTTTGAAAAAGATGGTTGGACTACCCGAACGATAGATCGGAAGCCTTCTGCCCACTTTGAACATTCAATTGCAATACGACGTGGAAAAGCCGATATCCTTTCGAGTTTTGAATATATAGAACAAATTTTAGGGAATAAAGCAATTTAATATATGGCCAAACAAACTGCAATTGAACAAGATGGGAAGATAATCGAAGCATTATCTAACGCCATGTTTCGCGTCGAGTTGGAAAACGGTCACGTAATTACAGCTCATATCTCAGGCAAAATGCGTATGCATTATATAAAAATTTTGACCGGCGATAAAGTGAAAGTTGAAATGTCGCCTTATGATTTGTCAAAAGGAAGAATCTCTTTTAGATATAAATAAAATTAAATATTTCCCCATGAAAGTAAGAGCATCTGTAAAGAAACGCACCGACGATTGCAAAATCGTACGGAGAAAAGGGCGTTTGTATGTTATCAACAAAAAAAATCCTAAGTTTAAACAACGTCAAGGATAATTATTTATTTTTTGAAAAAATAAGTTTATGGCTATAAGAATTGTCGGAGTAGATTTACCTCAAAACAAAAGAGGAGAAGTTGGATTGACTTATATCTACGGAATAGGTCGCAATAGTGCAAAAAAGATTTTAGAAACTGCCGGTGTTGATATCAACATCAAAGTGAAAGATTGGACAGACGACCAAGCATCTAAGATCCGCGAGATCATTGGAACAGGATACAAAGTGGAAGGTGACCTTCGCTCTGAAGTACAAACCAACATCAAGCGATTGATGGATATTGGTTGTTACCGTGGAGTTCGCCACCGTATTGGTCTACCATTGAGAGGTCAAAGTACGAAAAATAATGCTCGTACTCGTAAAGGTAAGAAGAAAACAGTTGCTAACAAGAAAAAAGCAACTAAATAAGGTTATTAACTGTTTGCGAATTTTAGAAAAAGCAAAATAATATTCAATTAATATGGCAAAGAAAACAGTTGCAGCCAAAAAGAGAGTCGTTAAAGTAGACGGTGTAGGTCAATTGCATGTACATTCTTCATTTAACAACATTATTGTTACACTTGCAAATGGTAGTGGTCAAGTTATATCTTGGTCGTCTGCCGGTAAGATGGGATTCCGTGGCTCAAAGAAAAACACTCCTTATGCAGCTCAAATGGCAGCACAGGATTGCTCAAAAGTTGCATTAGATTTAGGTTTAAAGAAAGTAAAAGCCTATGTAAAAGGACCAGGTAACGGTCGTGAATCAGCTATTCGTACTATTCACGGTGCAGGTATCGAAGTAACAGAAATTGTTGATGTTACCCCACTTCCACACAATGGTTGTCGTCCTCCAAAAAGGAGAAGAGTGTAATTCGTAATCGAGTTTCCTCGGCAGTCGAATAGGTAAAACTAAGAAATAGATTGCATTTAAACCTCTCTGCAGTCGCGGCTGTAATAAGTTTTGACCAATTTGTGCACGTGGAAACACATAATCAATTTTAAACAAAAATAAAACAATGGCAAGATATATTGGACCAAAGTCAAGAATAGCTCGTAAATTTGGTGAAGCTATTTTCGGACCAGATAAAGTGTTAGCTAAAAAGAATTACCCACCCGGACAACACGGTCAGGGTCGTCGTAAAAAAACGTCGGAGTACGGTATTCAATTACGCGAGAAACAAAAAGCTAAATATACTTACGGTGTGTTGGAAAAACAATTCCGTAATATGTACGAAAAAGCTCAACGTACGAAAGGTGTAACTGGTGAAGTATTATTACAATTACTAGAATCACGTTTGGATAACTTAGTGTTTCGTTTAGGATTTTCTCCTACTCGTTCAGGTGCTCGCCAATTGGTTAGTCACAAACACATTACAGTTAATGGGAAAGTAGTAAATATTGCTTCTTGTCACATCAAACCAGGACAAGTAATTGCAGTTCGTGAGAAAAACAAATCTATGGAAGTTATCAATGCTTCTTTGGAAGGTTTTAATCACAGCAAATATCCTTGGATTGAATGGAATGCTTCTTTAATGGGCGGTACTTATTTACATGTACCAGAACGTGAAGATATCCCTGAAAATATCAAAGAACAGTTAATCGTTGAGTTGTACTCTAAATAATAAGTGAATCCATGGCTATATTAGCATTTCAAAAGCCCGAAAAGGTAATCATGATGGAAGCCGACGCATTTCATGGCAAATTTGAATTTCGTCCGCTAGAACCCGGTTACGGTATTACAGTAGGTAATGCTTTGCGCCGTATCCTATTATCGTCACTAGAAGGTTTCGCTATTACTTCCATCAAAATAGAAGGAATCGATCACGAGTATTCAACTATTCCGGGAGTAATTGATGATGTTACTAACATCATTCTAAACTTGAAACAAGTGCGTTTCAAACAAATAGTTGAAGATATCGAAAACGAAAAAGTAACTATTACTGTTTCTGGAGCAACATCTTTTAAAGCTGGAGATATTGGAAAATATTTTACAGGTTTTGAAGTGCTTAATCCAAAATTAGTGATTTGCGAACTTGATCCTTCTGCCAGTTTTCAAATTGACATTGCGGTGAATAAAGGACGTGGTTATGCTCCGTCGGAAGAAAACAAACCGGCAAATGCCGAAATTGGTGTTATTCCGATTGATGCTATTTTTACGCCAATTCGTAACGTAAAATATTCGATTGAAAATTACCGTGTGGAACAAGTTACCGATTACGAAAAATTAGTAATTGAAATTAGTACCGACGGTTCTATTCATCCGAAAGATGCCTTGAAAGAAGCTGCTAAAATTCTGATTCACCACTTCATGTTGTTCTCTGACGAAAAAATTTCGTTGGAAGTAACCGAAGGTGAAGGTAGTGACGAGTTTGACGAAGAAATCCTGCACATGCGTCAATTGCTTAAAACAAAACTGACTGATCTCGAACTATCTGTTCGTGCTCTCAATTGTTTGAAAGCTGCTGATGTTGATACATTAGGCCAATTGGCTGGATATCATCGTCATGATTTATTGAAGTTCCGTAACTTCGGTAAAAAATCGCTCACTGAGTTAGATGAAAAATTAGAAAGCTTGAATCTGTCATTTGGAATGGATATCGCTAAATATAAATTAGAAAAAGAGAAAAGAGATGAGACATAATAAAAAATTTAACCACTTAGGCCGTAAAACGGCTCACAGAAAGGCGATGTTGTCCAATATGGCTTCTTCTCTTATTCAACATAAGAGAATTGCTACTACTTTGGCTAAAGCTAAAGCCTTGCAAGTTTATGTAGAACCATTATTGACGAAATCAAAAGAAGATACTACACACTCACGCCGTACTGTATTTAGTCACTTGCAAAACAAAGAAATGGTAACTGAACTATTTCAAAATGTTGCAGTTAAAATTGCAAATCGTCCGGGAGGTTATACTCGTATTTTACGCACCGGTTTCCGTTTAGGTGATAACGCAGAAATGTGTATTATCGAATTGGTAGACTACAACGAAAATATGTTGAAAGAAAAAGCTGTTAAGAAAGTTGCGCGTACGCGTCGTTCTACAGCTGCTAAGAAAGAAACTGCTACTCCAGTAGCAACTGAGGTTGCTGCACCAGTTGCAACTGAAGAAACTCCAGCAGCTGAGTAATTCAAAATCATACTTTCTGAATAAAAAAAGGGAAAAGCAAGTGCTTTTCCCTTTTTTTATGACCAGTTCTATTCTATTATCGCACAGTTCTGTTGAATATGTGCATTAATTGTATAATTATTGCACAAATATGAAATAAATGTGTAATTTTGCAGTTCAAAAAAATCCATGCGATTTAACGTATGCATTTGATGAGATCTATACAATATACAATAACTAAAAAAATAATTTATGACAAAGAGACTTTTGATTATTGCATTTCTTCCTTTTGCTGCCGTTTCAATATTCGCCGGTGGTTTATTGACTAATACAAATCAGAGTGTACATTTTTTACGCAATCCGGCGCGCGATGCTTCTACCGAGATTGATGCCGTTTATACCAATCCAGCAGGCTTGACTTTTTTGTCGGACGGTTTTCATCTTTCACTTACAAGTCAAAGTGTATTTCAAACCCGAACCATCACTTCTACTTTTGCTCCGTTTGCAGGTGCAACTGCTGGTAATCCTCGCACATTTAAAGGCGAAGCATCGGCTCCCGTTGTTCCTAGCTTTCAACTGGCCTATAAGAAAGATAAATATGTAATTTCTGCATCATTAGCTATCACTGGTGGTGGAGGGAAAGCGGTTTTTAATCGTGGTTTGCCTTCTTTTGAAGCTCCAGTGTCTATGATTCCGATGTCTCTTACGGCTAAAAAGGTCACTACTGACAAGTATTCAGTAGATAGTTATATGGAAGGTCGTCAGTATATTTTCGGACTTCAATTAAACGGTTCTTATAAGTTTAATGATGCATTATCAGGCGCTG